>Ga0102954_1000192_pt1 | contig 18364 bp, 20 predicted proteins | sample SalPonA_C_H2O_MG_FD_78511 | JGI IMG/M metagenome (GOLD analysis project Ga0102954, IMG submission 78511) | Water microbial communities from South San Francisco under conditions of wetland restoration - Salt Pond MetaG R2A_C_H2O_MG | ecosystem: Environmental > Aquatic > Non-marine Saline and... | reverse complement strand
GCATTTATATAAGTTGTAGTAATTTCATCTAAAGTTTGATTTGTTTCATACATTTTTTTGATGATTTTATCATCAATATCAGTGAAGTTTTTAGTCATGATTACTTCATAGTTATTAGCTTTTAAAACCCTATGAAGTAAATCAAATGCTATGGCACTTCTTGCATGACCTAAGTGAGAATCATCATATACAGTTGGACCACAAACATATACTTTTACAGTATTGTTTTTTAGTGGTTCAAATGGTAGTTTTTGTTTTTTAATTGAATCGTAAATTAAAAGATTGCTCATTATTGTACTTTTACTTAAATAAGGCCTCTAAAGATGCCGTATCAGTAGTTTTAGCTTCTTCTTGACCATTTGCTGAACCAGTTTCTGTAACAGGTGCATTTCCTTCAATTTCAATTAATTCAATATCATGTTTTGTAAGCATTGATGCTAATCTAATATTTAAACCAGCTCTACCAATTGCTTTTGATTTTTGATCACTAGGAATCTCAACAACTGCAATTCCTTTTTCACCATTTTGTGCTTCTTTTTTAATAGTTACTTTCGAAATAATAGCCGGTGATAAGGCTCTTGAAATAAATTTTTCAATGATTGGTGAATACTCAACACAGTCAATATTTTCACCATTTAATTGATTTGAAACAGCATTAATTCTAACACCTTTTACTCCAACAACTGAACCAATTGGGTCAATTTGAGGATCTAATGTTGTCAAGGCAATTTTAGCTCTAGTTCCTGGAATTCTAGCACTACCTTCAATATTGATTTTTTCATCTTTTAATTCAGGCACTTCTGATACTAGTAAACTTTCTAAGAATTTTGGTGATGTTCTTGAAATTTCAACAATTAAACCTGTTTGTTTATCTATATTTACAGATTTTACAACAGCTTTTACAGTATCTCCAACTCTAAAAGATTCACCTTTAATTCTACTTTTTCTAGGTAATAAACCTTTCACTTCACCAATCTCAATATATGTATTTTCAGCTCTATCAACTCTAGTTACTACACCATTAACAGTTTTTCCGATTTTACTTTTATATTTGTTTAGTAAGTTTTCTTCTAATAATCTTTGAATTTTGTACTCAAGGTTATTGTGTAAAATAGTAGCTGCATTTCTACCCATATTTTCGAATTCTAAATCATAGTTCACAAAGTCACCAATCTCTAAATCTTCATCAATTTCTTTAGCTTCAGAAATTGTAATAAAGTTTTCTGGATTAATTTCATTTTCGTATTTATCTAAAACTTCTCCAGTTAATCTTTCATCATCTTCAGGAACTATTTCAATTTTTTGAAATAATTGAAGTTTTTTATTTTGTCTATCTATAGTTGCATCAAATGTTAAAGTTTCATCAACCATTTTTCTAGCAGTATTAATAAATGACTCTTTTAATGCTTGCTCAACATCTTCAGTCTTTAATCCTTTTTCATATGCAATAGAATCAATAATATCTATAATTTTGTCCATTAGTAACCTTTTGTTTGTCATTGAAATGATAATTTTGTGATTTTCAATGTAATTGTAGATAGATATTATATCTAAAAGTTCTTTTAGAGAAATTAAAGTAGATTTTAAATATAATATATGACTATCTTAAAACAAATAAGGGCAATGTGAATGGAATTATTATTTGCAAGAAATGAGCTAAACGAAAAACCTAAGAAGGTTCAATTAGACAAAATTAAAGAAGAATTAGCAAAAGTTAAAGACAAAATCTTTTACTTTGACAGAGATAACTCTCATAAAGACATGATGGCATTAGTTGATGCTTTAGAAGAAGAGGGTTTCAACGTATATTTCAGAGAGATTAAATATGGTCTTGCTGATGAAGAATATATGTATGAAGTTCACTCATTATAATAAACTGTGAAGTAATATGAGCGAAAATAAAAAACTATTTATTCAAACTTTAGGGTGTCAAATGAATGACACCGATTCTGTACATATTCAAGCAGAATTAGAAAAGCACAAAGGTTATACTGCTACTGAAAATATGGAAGATGCTGATTTAATTATCATCAACACATGTTCAGTAAGAGAAAAACCTGTTTCTAAACTTTTTTCTGAAATTGGGCAATTCAATAAAAAGAAAAAAGAGGGTGCTAAAATAGGTGTTTGTGGTTGTACTGCAAGTCACTTAGGTAAAGATATTATCAAAAGAGCTCCTTATGTTGACTTTGTAGTTGGTGCTAGAAATATTTCTAAAATCAAAGATGTAGTTGATGTAAAAGGTGCGGTTGAAATTTCAATTGACAATGATGAATCTATGTATGAATTTGCAACGGCAAATACTAACAAATATAGAGTTGGTGTGAATATCTCTGTAGGATGTGATAAGAAATGTACTTACTGTATAGTACCAAGTACAAGAGGTGAAGAGATTTCTATTCCACCTGAAATGATTGTAAGTGAAGTTCAAAAAGCTGTTGATAATGGTGCTGTTGAAGTAATGCTTTTAGGTCAAAATGTAAACTCATATGGAAGAAGATTTTCAGATGGAAGAGCTAAATATACATTTACAAAACTTTTACAAGATGTATCAAAAGTAGAAGGTCTTAAAAGAATTAGATTTACATCTCCCCATCCTTTACATATGGATGATGAGTTTATTGAAGAATTTGCAAGAAATGAAAAAATTTCTAAATGTATTCATATGCCATTACAAAGTGGTTCAACTGAAGTTTTAAAGGCTATGAAAAGAGGTTACACTAAAGAATGGTTCTTAAATAGAGCAGCAAAAATGAGAGAATTAGTTCCTAATTTAAGAATTACAACTGATATTATCGTTGCATTCCCTGGTGAAAGACATGAAGACTTTTTAGACACTTTAGATGTAGTAAAACAAGTTGAATTTGACCAAATTTTCAACTTTAAATATTCACCAAGACCTGGAACAGAAGCTTTAAATATGGCAGACAAAGAAATTCCAGATGAAATAGGAAGTGCTAGATTAACTGAGTTAATTGAGCTTCATAAAAGACATTTAGAAGCTTCTATGCCTAAATTAGTAGGTTCAACTGTAAATGTTTTAATTGAAAGTTTAAAACCTAATGGTGAAGTTTCAGGTTATACTGATAACTACTTACAAGTATTTGCTAAGGGTAGTGATGAATTCTTAGGTAAATTTGTAGATGTAAAAGTTACAGATGTTACTAGAACTGCATTAAAAGGTGAAATTGTTTCATAATGAAAAGATATTTTAAACTTAACATTTTGCCTTTTTTGCTGTATGTTTTAGTTAGAATTATCTATTTTACAAATAAAAAAGTTTATCATCATCCTAAAAATGATGATGGTGAATCTTTTTTAGTTTGTATGTGGCACGGAGATTTAATGTCTCAGCCATATAACTATTATGGGTTTAGAAAAAATGGTCATGTAAAAGCCATGATTAGCCATAACAAAGATGGTGAAATTATTGCTAAACTTGTTTCAAGTTTTAAAATTGGGGCTTTAAGGGGTTCATCTTCAAAAGGTGCTGCTAAAGTTTTAATTTCAGCAATAAAAGAATTAAAAAGTGGAAATGATGTTGCGATTACACCAGATGGTCCTAGGGGTCCTAGGTATAGTGTAGCTGATGGAGTAGTTGCCATTGCTCAAAAAAGCAAGGTTAAAGTTAGATGTTTTAATGCTATTCCTACAAAATATTGGCAATTTAATTCTTGGGATAAGTTTGTTTTACCTAAACCTTTTGGTAGAATAGATTTTTATGTTAGTGAACCTTATGATATTTCTTCGATGGACTTTGAAGAGGCAAGGGAATTCATAAGAGAAAAAATGATGATACATTCATTAGTCTAGGAATATATTAAATGTTTGATAAAGAGAGTTTATTTATCAATGCTATTAAGTATGATAATCAACTAAAGTGTGACTATAAAAAACTTAATAAAGACGAAATAACAAATACAAATAACTCATCTTTTATTACAGATGCAGATATCCTACCTAATGATATAGCTATAAAAATTAATAGCTCTCAAGAAGAAGTTAGTCATACTTATATTTCTACACTTTTACTAAATGATACAGCAAAATTAGTTGATAATAAAAGTTCATCAAAATTAAAAGATTGTGATATCACAAAATTTAATAATGAACTTGATGTAGTTGTTTTAAAAACAACTCTTTTTGAAACAAAAAACTATTTTGAGAAGACAGGGATTGATTTTATCTTTTCTGCTTTTCATATTTTATCTTTACACTTAGAACAAAATGTCTTAAAAAATCAGATTGTTACTTTACTTCATAATAGTAAAGCTTTTATAGTAGTTGTAGATAATGAATCAAATGTTGTTTATAATGATGTAATTGAGTTACCAAAATTCAATGATATTAAAAAAACACATTTTTTTGAAGATGACTTACAAAGACAAAAACTTTTTGATGAAATTTATTATTTAAAAGTATACGAAGCTATAACTAATAGCATTAATAAATTTTATGAAGAAGGTAAAGATAGTTTTATTGAAAAAGTAACTATTCTTTATAGTTTAAAACAACTAACAAACGATGATATTGATAAACTTAGTGATGATATGCTTTTAGATATAGAGTATCATCCAATCAATATAGATGAAGAAATATTTGAGTTAGTAAAAAATAAACATATAAATAAAAGTTTTATTCTTCCAAGAGCTAAAAAGTCTAAAAAATCTTGGAGTACAAATATTATATTTATGCTTTTAGTTTTAGCTTTATTTGCAGGTTTTTATTATGTGTATAAGAACTTTGATGAAATACAAAATAAACCAAAGGAAGAACTACTAGCTGATAATAAAAACATTTCATTACCTGATCATATTAATGCAAACTATAAAGTAAAGCAAAATTTAGAAGATGCAATTATAAATGTTCCCTATGATATGGTATTAGATACTTTAACATTAAATGAAGAGAGTTTAAAACTTCAAGGTACACTTTTAAAAGATGATAGTTTTATAAAATCAATCAAACCAAGTTATGAAAAAATTTATGATGATATAAATATTGAATACCTTGAAGAAAATAAAAAAACTTTAGTAAAAGTCGAAGTTGATTTAGATAATAAAATTGAAAAAGAGATAGCTATTCAACCTAAGGTTAACTATATAAATGATGACTTTATTCCATCTGTTGCTGTTAGTGAGCAACTTTCTATTTTATTAGGTGATAATGCTATTGTTAAATTTAATAGTAGTAAAAATGGAGATGTAACTAAGTTTATTTATGATGCTGAAATTATTGTCGCATCACCTGTTGAGTTCTTAAATAAAATTGATGAAATAAACAATGAACTTTACAGTGTAATTGTAAGCTATCCAATAGTATTTTCAAAAGCAGATACAAAGTTAAAAGTTAACTTCCAAATAATCTATAATCAAATTAGAGATTGAAAATATATTTATTTTGATAGAGTTCTTATAAAGAACTCTACCAAACTTTTAATTCATTATAAACAGAATCTCTTTCAACAGGTGTAAACCCTGTATTTTTAATCAATGAAACAAACTCTTTTAAAGCAACTCCACCAGCACTTGTAGCTCCTGCTGCACTTTGAATTGATTCTTTTTCTATTGTTCCATCTACATCATTTGAACCAAACTCTTGAGCTATTAAAGCTAGTTTAACCGTTGATGTTGCCCAATATGCTTTTATGTTGTTGATATTATCAAGCATGATTCTAGCTATTGCATATGTTTTTAAAACTTCTTGACCAGTTACGGGTGCTTTTACTTTTAAGTAGTTGTTTTCAGTTTGAAAAACTAAAGGAATAAATGCATTAAATCCACCTGTTTCATCTTGAAGATTTCTAAGCCTTAACATATGGTCTATTCTATTTTCTCTACTTTCAACATGTCCAAAAAGCATAGTAGCATTTGATTGTCTTCCTGCTTTATGCCATAGTTTATGGATTTCTAGCCATTGTTCTGAAGTTACTTTTCCCCCACAGATTTTCTTTCTTACTTTTTCATCAAAAATTTCAGCTCCACCACCTGGCATAGAATCAATACCATGTTCAATCATTTTATTAATAATTTCTTGGTAGCTTAACTTATATTCAGTTGCTAAAAAGTGAATTTCAGCTGCTGTTAGTGCTTTTACATGAATAGAAGGGAAATTATCTTTTATCTTTTTAAATACATTCATATACCAATCTAATCCAGTATTTGGATTATGTGCTGAAACTATGTGAACTTCTTTTATATCGTTTTTAAGTGAAGTACCTACAGTTTCTAAAATCTCTTCGTGAGTCATAGTATATTGGTGTGGATTTTTTCTACTTGCACTGTATGCACAAAATTGACAAACATCTTTACAAATATTTGTTGGATTAATGTGTCTGTTTATATTAAAGTAAGTTTTTTTACCATGCTTTTCTTCTCTAATTTTATTTGCATAGTGTGCTAAAGTGAAAAGATCTAAATCATATAAAGCAACACCATCTTCATAATTTAATCTTTCATTGTTTTCTAGTTTTTCTATTAAGCTCATATTTTTCCTAAATTTTCTAAAATTTTATATATTTATTTACAATCGATATCTTCATTATATTGGTTATTTCTTCCAAAGTGTACAAATCCAATGCACGTTTTATTTAAATCATCATCAAAAAACTTAACTTTGTAAACTTTTGTTTTATATTTTGTCTCTTTATCTTCAACTCTAAGTTTATTTATAACTTGTACATCTGAAATATTTTTATGACCCAGAGAATTTAAAACTTCCGTTAATTTATCTTCTTTTAGTGTTGAAGTAAAAATATAAAAAGCAGCAACAATAGCTACCATTATAGAAATAATTATAATAGTTCCTTTTGGTAGTTTTCTAACTTCTGTTGTATTTATATCTGCCATTATCTTTTCCATTCTTCAATTGGTTTAAATTCATCATTTTCTTTATTGTACACATCAATATTACCAGTTTCAATATCGTAATACCATCCGTGTATTGTAATCTCATCTTTTTTAGATAATTCTTTAATATCAGGATATGTTAGAAGATTATCTAATTGATGTCTTATGGAGTTTCTTTCAGTAGCTCTATACATCTCTTCTTGAGTTGTAAACTTTTTATTTTTTAAAGTTCTTTGTTTAGCTTGAGCTCCAAGTTTTAACCAAGTTTTGATATGAATTAGTGATTCATCATCAGGGATATTTTGATATAAACTTTTACATGCTCCACAATGTGAATGACCACATAAAATAATATGTTTTACTTTTAAAACAGAAACAGCAAACTGAATAGCAGCTGCACTTCCATGGAAATCTTCATCATGTTTGTATGGGGGAACAAAATTCCCAACATTTCTTAATATAAACATATCTCCTGGTTTTGTTCCTAGCATTAAATCAGGTGTAACTCTTGAATCTGAACAACCTATAAATAGAACATCAGGACTTTGTCCATCTTTTACTAATCTCTTTAGTTCTTCTTTAAAATCATCACTTTGATTGTTTTTAAAATTTTGATGACCTTTAATTAAATTCTCTATTATCATTTCTCTTCTTGTGTGTATTTTTTTAAAATTTTACAAACTTCTTTTAGTTGCTTGTTTGATACATCAATTTTTGCAATTAATCTTATAATTGCTATTTTAACAGTAGGCTGTCTAATGGCTCCTACTACAAAACCAGCTTTTAATATCTCTTTTTGAATATCTTTAACTTTTTTATTATCTCCAATTTTTATAGGGATAATTAAACTTTTTGCATCTATGTTTAATATTTCTTTGATGATTTGAAGTTTTTTATTTATTTTCTTTTTTAGATTTTTTTTGTTTTTAATGATATATTTCAAACTCTCATATCCTAAAGTAATATCAAAATTTGAAGGGGCTGTTGAATAAATAATTGGTTTAGCTCTATTTGTAAGATAATCAATAATTTCTTTTGATGAAAGAATATAAGCTCCATAAGAACCATATGCTTTTCCTAGGGTTCCCATTTTTATGTGATTATCTTTGATTTTAATATTATAATAATCATAAATACCAAGTAGATTTTCACCTATAACTCCAGAACTGTGTGCTTCATCTACAACTAAAAGTGCTTTTTGTTTATCAGCTATTTCAAATATCTCTTTAGGTGCTAAATCACCTTCCATAGAATAAACACCTTCAATAGCAATAATATTTCTTCCTTTTCTAATGTTTTCTTGAAGTTTATTTTCTAAGTCAATATGGTCATTATGCTTAAAAACTACTACTTGTTCAGGTCTTAAAAGTTTCGTAGCAAGTATTCCACTTGCATGGTAATCTTCATCAATAAAAAGAGTGTCATTATTTCTAACAAGTGCTTCAACTAATGAAATATTCGCTAAAAAACCAGACCCAACACATACGCCATCTTCAAAGCCATTTGCTTTTGCAAGTTTTTTTTCAAATTTTCTATGAATGTTCGAATAGCCATTTACGAGCATAGATGCTTTAGGGGCATGATATTTGTTTTTTAGTAACGATTTGTAACTTTTTTTGAGAAGATTTTTTTTTGAAGTTAGACCTAAATAATCATTAGAAGCTAGGTCAATTAGGGATTCATCAAAGATGTCTCTTGTTCTAAAACGATTTGATTTTATGATAGACTGAAGCTCTTTTGAATACAATTAAATTCTCCATATATTTTATGGATTTTAACGAATAATTACTAATAAACTGTTAAATTTATATATTTGCTAGTTTATTGCTATTAATGATAGTTATAATCATTTCACTAATTTAATATACGCAGTCACAACAAAGAGGAAAGTAACAAGGCCAATGTACTTTCCTTTTTTAATGTCTAAATTTATACTATAATCCTCCTATCAAATTTACAAGGTTTTCATTGAAAGATTTTATATTTAATAAAAACACAAACTCAAGTGTTATTATCGCTGGAATTATTAGTTTATTTATCGGTGTTGGTGTGGCAAGATTTTCATATACATCATTATTGCCTTATATGCTAGAAGATAATGCTTTAAGCCTAAATTTTTCAGGAATATTAGCATCAATTAATTATGTTGGTTATTTATCAGGGGCTATATTAGCCATATTCATTAAAGACTTTAACCTTAAAATAAAACTCTTTAGATTAGGATTATTTTTATGCGTTTTAACTACTTTAATTTTAGGTACTACTACAAATGAAATATTATGGTTAGTATCAAGAATTGTTGCAGGATTTGGTTCAGCTATGCTGTTAGTTGTTGGTGCTGCAATTGTTATGATGAGATTAAAGTTTGATGATAAAACAAAGGCTATGGGAATATATTTTACAGGTATAGGGATAGCTTTAAGTAGTAGTGATTTAGTTTCTAGATTTATAGTAAATATTTACTCATGGGAAATGTCTTGGATTGTCTTAACACTTTTAGGGGCTTTTGTATTGATTCAACCTTATTATGTATTAGGACTTGATAAAAATTATAAGAAGCCTGAAGGAAAACAAAAACTTGATACGTCTGTGTTTACTCCTTTTGTATTGATATTAATTTTTGCATATTTTACTGAAGGTGTTGGTTTTGTAATTCAAGGAACATTTTTACCTGCTATTATTAAAACTTTACCAGGACTTGAAGAGTATTCAGGTTTAACATGGCTTTTAGTTGGACTTGCTGGAATTCCTGCAAGTATAATTTGGATGAGGTTAGCCTTTAAACATGGAAGTGTAAATATGATTATTATAGCTATGCTTATTCAAGTTGTTGGAATAATGATACCAACACTTACAACTAATATCTACTTAAATCTTTTTTGTGGGATTCTTTATGGAATTACTTTTATAGGATTAGTTGCTTTATTTATGAATTTAGGTGGAAAATTAGCTGGGAATCATCCTGTAATGCTAATGGGTTCATTAACAACAGCATATGGAATAGGACAAGTTGCAGCACCTTTATATGCAGTTAAATTTACAACAATAACAGGAAATTATGATTTAGCTTTGTATGTAACTGCTATTATTGTTTTAGTAGGAGCATTAACACTACTTTTTACAAAACAATTTTTTAGAATAAATTACTAAAATTTAAGTATTAAAAATAGACAATTGTATTAAGATAATCTCTTAGAATTATTAGAGAAAAAGGATTAATTATCAAATCAATTCAAGAATTAGCAAATAATATAGATTATACACTAATGGATACACTAAATAGTGATCCAAATAAAAATGAAAATGCAATAGATCACAATCCAAGGGAAGTTTTTAGTGGACATTATGTTCCTGTAAAACCAACTCCTATTCCTAACCCTAAATACATATCACATAGTAAAATTTTTTTTGAAGAGTTAGGAATTGACGATAGTTTAGCTACAAATGAAGAGTTTATGAAAATATTTTCAGGGGATTTATCAAATGTTCCAACTCCAATGAAAAACTACGGATGGGCAACAGGATATGCTTTATCAATTTATGGAACTGAATATTATCAACAGTGTCCTTTTCAAACAGGAAATGGATACGGAGATGGTAGAGCAATTTCAATATATGAAGGTGTTTTAAATAACAAAAGATGGGAAATGCAATTAAAAGGTGGAGGTAGAACTCCATATTGTAGAGGTGCTGATGGAAGGGCAGTTTTACGTTCTAGTATTAGAGAGTTTTTAGCTCAAGAACATATGCATGCTTTAGGCATAGCTACATCTAGATCCCTTAGTTTATATACTTCAAAAAATGAGACTGTGCAAAGACCTTGGTTTAATAAAGGTTCACATTCAAAAGACCCTGAAGTTATGATAGATGAGTACGTTGCTATTACAACAAGGGTTGCTCCTTCTTTTTTAAGAGTTGGACAGTTAGAACTTTTTGCAAGACGAGCTAAAAAAAATGAACATCAAGAAGCTCAAAAAGAGCTTGAAATGTTTATTTTACATGTAATAAATAGAGAATATAATCAGAATATAAAAGAAGATTTAACATTTGATGAAAAGGTAATTTTATTAGCAAAAGAATTTACAAATAGAATAACAACAATGGTTTCAAATTGGATTAGAGTAGGTTATTGTCAGGGTAATTTTAATAGTGATAATACAGCTTTAGGTGGATTTACATTAGATTATGGTCCTTTTGGTTTTATTGATATGTTTGATCCAAGATATCAACCATGGACTGCTGGTGGAGTTCATTTTTCATTTTTCAATCAAACAGCAGCAGCTCAACAAAATTTTAATATGTTTATAAAATCATTGCAGCAAGCTGTAACTTCAAATAATAAAACAATTGAAACTTTAGAAAAAATAAAAAGTGATTTTCCAAAAGTTATGAAATCACAAATGGACAAAATGTGGGCAGATAAACTAGGACTAGATAAGTTTGATGAAGGACTATTCAATGAACTAATTATGCTTATGGTAGAAACTCCACTTGACTATACAATATTTTTTAGAGAACTTTCTTGTATTCCTGAAGATTTAAATGAATTAATGAAAAGTTTTTATATAAAAGAGTTTAAAGATAAATCTATTTTAGAAAATTGGGAAACTTGGTTTAATAAATGGAAAAAAGCAATAAATGTAAGTTCAAAAGAGCAACAAGATAAACTTTCTAAAAAAATGAAAACTATAAATCCGAAATATACTTTAAGGGAGTGGTTTTTAGTGCCTGCTTATGAAGCTGCTAATAGTGGAAATTATTCACTTATATATGAATTACAAGAGATTATAAGTAAACCTTATGAAGAACAATCACAAGATATTGAAAATAGATATTATAGATTAAAAGCTATTGAGCACTTTGATATCGCTGGAATATCTCATGTTAGCTGTTCGTCATAATTAATTAGTTTAAAGCACAAGTTATTTGTGCTTTAAACTTTTTTGTACAAGTAGGTTTGCAAGCTCTTTATGAGCATGAACAAAACCGGTGATTTTAAGTTCTTTAAACTCAGCTACTTCTTCAATAGAATCAACTTTCATAAAGATTTTTGTATCACTTTTAAAGTTTAATAAACTTTCACAAATTAGTTTTTTAGTGTTTATATCACTAAGAGTTATGATTACATTTTTTGCTTCATCTACTTTTAAAGACTCCATTACAGGAAGTTTTTCTAAGTGACCAAAATAAGCCATATAGCCTTTTTTTCTAGCATTTATTACGTGTTTTAAATTATCACTAATAATTACAAAAGGTTTATTCATATTAGTAAGTTCAGAAGCCACTCTTCTTCCTAAAATTGAATAACCACAAATAATTGTATGCTCTTTTTTCTTAATGGGTGTAATTTTATCTGATTCATAAAATTCAGTTACAAAATATGATGCAAGTTTATAGATGTTGTTTACAATAAATGGAGTAATTATCATAGAAATTACAGTTACTAAAATTAAAAATTTACTTAGGTTTTCATCTAAAATTCCATTTGAACTAGCAAGGGCAAAAACTGCAAATGAAAACTCACCAACTTGAGATAAAGCTATAGCTGATTTAATAGAATCACTTCTATTTGATTTTCTTCTTATTAAAAAGTATATAATCACACCTTTTATAATTAAAATCCCAACAAAAATCAATACAATATAATGAATATTAGATAATAAAAAACCAAGGTCAATTTTTGTTCCAACTGTAAAGAAAAAAGTTCCTAAAAGTAAATCTTTATATGATGCAATATCAGCCTCAACTTTAATATGAAATTTAGTTTCAGCAATAATCATACCAGCGATAAACGCTCCTAAAGAGTATGTAAAACCTAATTCATGGGCCATAATTGATGCACCAATTACTATACTTAAAACTGATGCTAAAAATAGCTCTTCAAGTTTTGTATCACTTGAAAATTTTAACATCCATTGTGTAATTTTTTTTCCAATTGTAAACATAAACAATATAATAATTGCAGCTGAGATAACTGTTTTTAATAACACTTCTTGAAGTTCAAGTTGATTATTTGATAAAAATGAAATTAAAAGCAAAATGGGAATTACAGCTAAATCTTGAAATATTAAAATAGCCGTAGATTTTTCCCCATAAGGTGTATAAATATCTTTTGATTGTTTTAAATATGTAAGTACAATTGCAGTTGAAGATAGTGCAAAAGCTAATGATAAAATAATACTTGAAACAGTATCAATTCCAAATACAAATTTTGAAATAGTAAAAATAGATATAGCACTTAATCCAACTTGCATAGAACCATTAAAAAGTAGTAGCTCTTTCATCTTTTTTAGCTTTTCAACACTCATTTCTAAACCAATTGTGAACATTAGAAAAACAATTCCAAATTCAGCTATTAGTTCAAGTGCATGCATATCATTTTGTTTATTTAGGTTAAAAATATTTGCAATTATAAAACCTGTAATTATATATCCAATTATATGAGATATAGAAAATTTCTTTAAAATAATGTTGATAATAGCTGATAAGGCTAATGATATAAATAAAATAAGTAGTATTGATTCCATAAAGATATTTTATCTTAAAAAAGAAAGTTTAAATTTTATATAGTTGTATAAAAATTAAACTCTTTACATTGTTATGTTTTCTAAATACTCTATTTGCGTTGGTGTTACAATAATTACATCAATACAATAAGCACTTGATATTTTTTTTGTTTGAATAAAAAAGTCTATACTTCTTTTTAGTTTTGATAATTTTGAAGGAGTGATATTATTTACAGCAGTTTCATAATCATTTGCTGATTTTACTTCAATAAAATGAAAAGTTTGATTTTTTGTGGCGATAATATCAATTTCACCAAGTTTTTTAGCATAAAAGTTAGTTTCAACTATAGTATAATTTTTATCTTCTAAAAAGGAGATAGCTCTTTTTTCAGCTAAATCTCCTTTTTGTTTTGTAGTTTCCATAAATTAAAGTTTAATCATCCACCACCAACAAATTGAAGAAGTTCAATTTTGTCGTTCTCTTTTGGTGTGAAAGAAGCCCAGTCATCTTTTTTAACAATTTCCATATTAACAGCAGCTGCCATAACTTTGTCTTCAATTTGAAGTTCAACTATAATATCTTTTAAACTGCTCTCATTTTCAAATGATTTTTCTTGACCATTTACAATTAATTCCATTTAAAAACCTTTTTTATTTTGATTATACATTAGTAAAAGAGTTTTTAATATTAATTTACAATATTTTTTATATTAAATATATAATGTGAAACTTTTGTTATCAATGAAAATAAATTAAACAATTTATATTAATACTAAAACAAAAAAAATAACGGCAATAGCTGTTATTTCAATTTTTATAATCTCATCAATTTGTGTTGAAGAAGATTTTGAATCTAAATCTTTTAAATACATATTTTACTCCTTAAGGTAATAAATTATTACTAATATATATAATAATATCTTAAAATTTAATTAAATTTGTTATTCTGTAAGTTATTATAGTAGTATATTTGTAAATTAGTACTAATTTTTTGTTATCAAATGGTAATAAAAGTAAAATATTCATTTTTCTTCATATTGATATTATTTATATTCATATATAATTATTAAAAATTAATAGTAGGAGTTATAATGTTAAATCAAGATGATTTAAAAGAACTAAATCTAAAATTTTATGAGATTGATTCAGAAAATAAAATGTTTAAAATCTTAGAAGATAAGACAGATTGTAAATATGAATATACGGCAGAATTTTTAAGAATAACTAAGTTTTTAAAAAAATTAAAGATTGAATTTACGGAAGATGACAATAAAAATATTAAATTTAATTAATTAACATTTCATCTTCTGTAAGAATTCGTTTTTTAGCAAATCCAGATCCATTACTTTTTTTATATTCAAACTCTAAACTCTCAATAAAACTTTTAAAATCTATTCCATTTTTCTTCATTTCAAGAAATGTTACTGCTAAAGCAGCGATTGAATTTGGAACACTCTCTTTCTTTTTATAAGAAAGCAAGTTTTTATAACTAATCTTAACTATTTGGCTAAATGTAGCAATAGAAAGATCCAGCTCAACTAGAACTTTACTGAATTCAATATATGTCATTTTTATACCTATTAATGTTTTTATAATTATGACTAAAAAACATTTAATATTAATTTAAGTAATAATATATAATAATTCTCTATAATTTATTACTTAAAGTAGTAAAAAAACTAAAAGGAAAACAAAATGGCAAAAGAATTAAAAAAGAAAGTAATCAAAAAAGTAGCAAAAAAAGCTGTTAAAAAAGTGGAATTAAAAAAGAAAGCTGCTTCAAAATTAGTAAAAGTTGTTAAAAAAGCTGTTGCTAAAAAAGCACCAACAAAATTAAAAGTTGCTAAAAAAATAGCTAAAAAAACTGTTGCTAAAAAAGCAGCATAATCTAAAGTAAATAAAGGAAGACAAAGACTCTTCCTTTATATGTGCGCGAATTATTCATATTCGTTAAAGAAAACAAAAACTTAATATCACATCAGAGGACAAGAATGATTGTAATATTAAGATTACAAATTATAATCTTCATTTATTTCAAATCAATTACAAACTAAATATCCAACTCATAATCATAAATCTTAAATAAATAAAATGTAATTAAAAAGTAATTCATATAAATTAATATACAAAAATTATTTTTTAGGAATTAAAATGAAAAATACAATTTTCATCATTGAATATGCAAAGGGAAATGATAAAGGATTTGACGGTTTTAGACCTGATACTAAACCTATTTTAAGAGCTATTGAAGAAGAAACAGATTTTGAAACAGAAATTGTTTTTTTTAAGCCAAACAAAAAGTATCAATTACTTGAATATCTTAAAAAGAATGCATTTGCAGTTATATCTAGGATTAATCCTGGTAATTTAAAACAAGTTGATGAGTATTTTCAATTTTTAAAAGCTCTTGCAGACAGTGGAGTAGAGATTCATACTCACCCAGATGTTATGATAAACCTTGATTTTAAAGATATTCTTGCAAAATTAAGAGATAGTAAAATTGGTGATAAAGAGTCTAACTTTTATCATAAGTTTTCAGACTTTGCTTCAAAATTTCCAGAAGACTTAAAAAAGTATGGAATTAGAGTTTTAAAGACAAACTATGGTTCTACAGGTGAAGGTGTGTATTTAGTTAGACTTCAAGATGATGGTTCAATTATTTCTACAGAAGCTGTAAATAATGAAAAATACTATTTTGATGATATTCATGAGTTTATATCGAAATTTGAAAAAAACTTTGAAGATGATAATGAATATGCTGCATATTTCCAAGGAAAAGTTGGTTTTGTAGGTTGTAGATATTTAGAAAGAATTAGTGAAGGTGAAATTAGAGTATTATTAGTGAATGATAAACCAATTTCTGTTGTTCATAAAAAACCTCAAGATGGAGCTTTTTCAGCAACATTATTTAGTGGTGCAAAATATAAATATAAAAATCCAGAAGATGAAAAATGGAAAGATGTAATAGAACTAACGAAACAAGGATTATTAGATTTAAGACCATATTTACAAGGTCAAAATTATCCATTACTTTGGACTATGGATTATATCTTAGATTATAATGAAGATGGATCTGATAAATATATTTTATCTGAAATTAATTGTTCTTGTGTTGGAATTACAACTGAACTTCATTATGCTAAAGAAGTAGCAAAGGTTTTTAAAAAGAAAGAGTAAGAGAAGAGTTCTTATTCTTTGATTGAGTTATTAATATAATCTTGCTACACTAATTGTGTATATACAAAAGTGATGTTATTGTAGCTGTTTCAAGGATAAATTATGGGTCTAAACTTAAAAAAAATTATTTATTCTTTAAATTTAATATATTATGAATATGACAAGAAAAACAATACTATACACAGAGATGTAAATTATTCAAATGAATTTATTAATATGGAATTCTTTAAAGTTACATATTATTTATCTAAAAAACATATACCTTTCAAAGTTCTAAGTGATAAATCAATTCAATTATCTAATAAAAACTCTAAAATTAAAGATATTTATTTAAAGATTTTAGAAAAAATAAATAATAGAAATAAAAAAATATTTTTGCTTAATGATTATAAAATTAAATGGGCAAAAAATATTCCATTATTTAAAATTGTACCTATTAATAAAAAGATTAATCTAAAAACTTATGATGCTATTATTTTTACATCAAAAAATGCAATTAAAACAATAAATAGTTTAAATAAAGATTGGAAAAATATTCCTTCATATGTAATATCTGAACAAACAGCAAAACTTGTAAAAGATTTAAATGGTAATTTAAAATTTATAAGCAAAGAAAAACATGGGAATGAGTTTGCTTATGAATTAATAAACGAACTAAAAAATAAAAAGGTTTTGTATTTAAGAGGCAAAGATGTTGTATCTAATTTAATTCAAATTTTAAACAACAATAATATAAAATGTGATGATGAAATTATTTATGAAAATAAATATAATGAATTAGCAAAAATTCCAAAAATTCCAAAAAACTCAAAGATTATATTCACTTCACCTTCAACAGTGAGTTATTTTTTTAAACTATTCTCATGGGATAATTCATATACAGCAATATCAATTGGAAAAACAACTGCAAAACATTTCCCTAAAAATATAAAACCAGTTATTGCTGATAACACATCATTTAAGTCATGTGTAGATAAAGCTTTGGAGTTTAAGTAGAAAGTTTTTTAGCTATGTTTTCTTACATTTAATGTTTTAAATCTATCCCCCATACCAGTTGGTTCAAGAAGAACTTTTACATTTGCTGTTTGTTTTAAGTATGTAGTCTCATCTACATTTGCTTTTAATATTTCAAGTAAGTCTAAAATTCCATAGTTTACTAGTGATTTAAGTTGTGTATCAAATACTACATTCTCATCTTTTAAACCACAACTTTTAAAGCAATCTTTTAAATAGTTGAAGTGAACATCATATGTCAAATCGCTTTTTTTAAATAATTTTTTTAAGTCTAAATCATCTTCAAAAATTGGATAAACATTGTGTTTTTCATAAACTCTTGTACTAAAATCATTTCTTGGATATCTATCTCCATAATCAAATGTTAAAAATTCAAATCTTTTGAAATTGTCACATAAAATTTTAGAAAAGATTTTGTAGTCTAAACACACTTCACCCTTTGTGATTTGGTACTTTTCACAATGCTCTAATATCTCTTTATCATCACAGTCATTAAAAACTATTTTATCGTCATTTACATATGCTAGTTGAAGCTTTTCTTCTTTGTTTGTATAAACCATATCACAAGCAAAGGCATCAAATATTTCATTTGCGATAATATAAGCGTCGTCTAGTTTTACTTTTGTAATATCATCGTAGTGAGTTAATTTTATAGCATCTCCAAATGATTCATGTAGATATTTTTTTTGTTGATTTTGAAGATTTTCAAATCTTTCTACTATTGCAAAGTTAAGGGTATTTAAAAGTTCTGGTTTTAGTGAATAGATAAATTGAATTATATCAGCAAGTAAATATCCATGGTGTGCGCCTATTTCTACT
>Ga0102954_1000186_pt1 | contig 18397 bp, 20 predicted proteins | sample SalPonA_C_H2O_MG_FD_78511 | JGI IMG/M metagenome (GOLD analysis project Ga0102954, IMG submission 78511) | Water microbial communities from South San Francisco under conditions of wetland restoration - Salt Pond MetaG R2A_C_H2O_MG | ecosystem: Environmental > Aquatic > Non-marine Saline and... | reverse complement strand
TTTTCTAAAGCAAATAAAAAATATAAAAGTCTAAATAAAAGTAGTTCAATATCTATTTCATTTGACACTTCTATGAATAAAAATGAAGCAAACAAAATAAATGTAAAAAAAGCAATCAAAAATTTATCAATAAGCTCTTGGATAGATTATATAAACAAACTTGAAACCATACCAGAGCTTGTATTTAATAGGCTAAAAAAACAAAAGTTTAAATTAGTTTTTGCAGATTCTACAGGAATGGAACTAAGTGCTTATAAATTTATGACAGCTTCTATTCTTTTTAAAAACCTTTTAAAACCTAGACTAAAAAATCAAAATATAGGAATTATCCTTCCATCTACTTGTGCAGGAGCATTTATAAATTTAAGTGTTTTGATGCTTGGAAAAACTGCTGTTAATTTAAATTTTACAGCTAATATTGATTCTCTTTTATTTAGTATAAAAGATGCAAATATAAAATCAATTATCACATCAAAAAACTTCATTAATAAACTTCTTGAAAAAGGAATAGATTTATCTAAACTTTTTGAAAATATAGATGTAATTTACCTTGAAGATATTAAAACAAATATTTCAAAAATAACTGGACTAAAAACTCTACTTAGTACAATATTTTTACCAACTTTTATTTTGAAAAAATCGCATATAAATAAATCTAAGATTAGTGACACTGCTTTAATTATGTTTAGTAGTGGTAGTGAAGGAACTCCAAAGGGAATAGAACTTACACACAGAAATGTTGTAGGAAACTGTAAACAAATCTCTTCGATAATTAATGTAAATGAAAATGATAAAATTGTAGGTTCATTACCTTTCTTTCATGCTTTTGGAACGGTTGTTACTCTATTTTATCCTTTAATCGAAGGTATAAAATGTGTATGTCATCCTGACCCGACAGATGGTTATAGTATTGGTAAATTAATAGAAAAATATAAAGCAACAATTATGTTAGGAACATCAACTTTTTTAAGACTCTATGTAAAAAATCCTAAAATGACAAAAGAGATGTTAGAGTCTGTTAGATTAGTTGTAGCAGGAGCTGAGAAACTTTCTTCAAAAGTTAGAGATGAATTTAAAACTAAATTTGATTTAGATATATATGAAGGTTATGGTGTCACAGAAACAACTCCTGTTGCTTCTTGTAATCTTCCAAATATACAAAACAATGATGGCTCTATTCAAATTGGAAACAAAATAGGAACTGTTGGTATGGCAATACCAGGAACAAAGTTTAAAATTGTTGATCCTAATACAAATGAAGAATTAAATACAAACGAAGAAGGTATGGTTTTAATTGGTGGTGTTCAAGTTATGAAAGGATATTTAAATAATGAAGCTAAATCAGCTAATGTTCTTTTAGATATTCATGGAAGTAAATGGTACATAACAGGAGATAAAGGTAAATTAGATGAAGATGGATTTTTAACAATTTTAGATAGATATTCAAGATTTGCAAAACTAGGTGGTGAGATGATAAGTCTTACTTTAGTAGAAGAAAAAATAAAAGACTTAGTAAAAAATGAACTGACAGATTTAGTTACTACAGCTATAAATGATGATAAAAAAGGTGAAAAGATTGTTTGTTTAATTTCAAATATCACACACAAAGAACTTGAAGTACTTAAAAAAGATATTATTTCAAATTTTGATAGTAAATTAATGATTCCATCAATTTATAAAATAGTAGAAGAAATACCAAAATTAGGAAGTGGAAAAAGTGATTTTGCTAAAGCAAAAAAAATAGCTTTAGAAACTATTTAAAATATTTATCAAAAGCCATAATATCTTCATAGGTTAATTTTAGGTTTTTAACCTGGTTATCTTGTAATATAGGATTCATCAAAGCTCCTTTGACATCTATATGTGGAATTCCAACTAAATGAGCTATTTCATGGGCTAAAATAACTTTTAATTGATTTAATGACTCAAAACTATATATCTCAATTTTATTCATACTATGCTCAATACTTTTTTCTTTTACATATTTTCCATCTTTTAAGTATGTTTTATATTTAATCACCTTTTGTCCTATAGCTTGACCTTTTACAATTTTAAGACTTCTATTTAAAGATTCAATTTCAAAAGCTAAATGATTAATTTGAGAAGTTAAATTATTGTATAAAATAACTCTATTATTATACTTTGTAGTTTTAAGTCTTAACTTTGATTCTAATCTTTTTTTAACTCTTTTATCTTCATTTATATCTGCTTTTTTTAAGGCAATATTATTTTTTATTTTTTCAAATTCTTCTTTAGGATATTTTTTTATTTTATTGATATTTTCAACATAAGAATTAAATGAAATTATTTTATCATTTAGTTTACTTGAAAATGATTTATATTCAATGTTTAATTTATCTAGTTCTACATCAGTTTGTTTGAAAAAATTAATTAAATCTTGGCTCTTTTTTACTTTACGTTCATATTGTGAAATTTTTCTTTCAACTCTTTTTTGAGCAGTTGAAGGTGAAATATATAGTAAATCAATTGGTTTTCCGTCACTTGAATAATCAAATACGTTATAACCTAGTTGGCTTTCAAACTGTTGTTCAATTTCATCTAATAATTGTTTTAAAATAAAAGGTGAAATTTTATCTTTATGATAATTTGATATTTTTCCTATTTTGACTTTTTCATAACCGGCATTTAACATTGATATAAAAAGTATAGTAACAAATATAAATTTCATTCAATTCCTTTTTATGATTTTAGCAAAATTAAACTATTTATTAAAAGATTTTGATATATTAGCAAAATAATTTATAAGGAATAAACAATGGCAATTAAAGAAGGTCAAATTGTAGTAATGCAATATGAATTGACAGTAAATGATAAAATTATAGAAAGTAATTTAGATGGTGATCCTATTGAAGTTAAATTCATGGGTGGGCAACTATTAGATGGTTTAGAAGATAGAATGGTAAATATGTCTGAAGGTGAAACAAAAGAGATTACTGTTCCATGTGAAGAAGCATTTGGTAAATATGATGAAAAACTATGTGAAGTAGTTCCAAGAAGTGAATTTTCTGGAATTGAATTAGAAATTGGAATGATTTTAGAAGCAGATGGTGAAAATGGAGAAGTATTTAAAGCTACTGTTACTGAAGTAACAGAACAAGAAGTTACAGTTGATTATAATCATCCATTAGCAGGATCTGATTTAATATTTAAAGTATTTATAAAATCTGTAGTTTAGTATAAAAAGAGGTTTTATCCTCTTTTTATTTAGATGTGATAGTTAGGAGCTTCGTTTGTGATTGTTACATCATGAACGTGAGATTCTCTTAAACCTGCACTTGTAATTTGAACAAACTCCGCAGTTTCTTGGAATGTAGGAATATCTTTACTTCCTAAGTACCCCATAGAACTTCTTAATCCACCTACAAATTGGTGAATAATATCAGAAATAGTTCCTCTATATGGAACCATACCTTCAATTCCTTCAGGAACTAATTTATCAGCAGCAGTACCTTCTTGGAAATATCTATCAGTACTACCTTTAGTCATAGCACCTATAGAACCCATACCTCTATAAGATTTGAATTTTCTACCTTGAGATAAAATAACTTCACCAGGAGATTCTTCAGTACCTGCTAAAGCACTTCCCATCATTACAGCACTTGCCCCAACTGCTAATGCTTTTGAAACATCACCTGAATACTTAATTCCACCATCAGCAATAATTGGAACACCATATTTAGCACCTTCAGCAGCACACTCATCAATAGCAGAAATTTGAGGAACACCAACACCTGCTACAATTCTAGTTGTACAAATAGAACCAGGTCCAATTCCAACTTTAACTGCATCAGCACCAGCTTTAATTAAATCAGCTGTTGCTTCTGCTGTTGCTACATTACCAGCAATGATTTGAACATCTAATTCAGCTTTAATAGCTTTAACAGTATCTAAAATACCTTTAGAGTGACCATGAGCTGAGTCTAAAACTAAAACATCAACACCAACATCAACTAATGCTTTAGCTCTATCTAATTGACCTACCCCAATTGCAGCACCAACTCTTAATCTTCCAAATTCGTCTTTATTTGCATTTGGATATTCTCTTTTTTTATTGATATCTTTAATAGTAATAAGACCAATTAATTTGTTTTGGTCATTTACAATAGGTAATTTTTCAATTTTGTTTGAGTGCATGATATCAGCAGCTTCTTCTAAAGTTGTACCTTCTTTTGCAGTAACTAAAGGCATTTTTGTCATCTTTTCTTCAACATTAAAAGAGAAGTCTTTTGTAAATCTCATATCTCTGTTTGTTAAAATACCTAATAAAATATTATTATCATCAACAACAGGAACACCAGAAATTTTATATGAAGCCATAATATCTTCAGCATCTTGTAAAGTTTGACCAGGTTTAACTATTACAGGATCAATAATCATACCAGATTCTGATTTTTTTACTTTTTTACATTGTAATGCTTGAGATTCAACATCCATGTTTTTGTGAACAATACCAATTCCACCAAGTCTAGCCATAGCAATAGCAGCTCTATATTCAGTAACTGTATCCATTGCAGCACTTACAAAAGGAATATTAATTTCAATATTTTTTGTTAATTTTGATTTTAATTCAACTTCTTTTGGTAAAACTTCTGATTTTGCTGGTACTAAAAGTACATCTTCAAATGTCAATGCTTGTTTTCTTATTCTCATTTTTATATCCTATGTTGTGTGTTCTAATTGTTGTAATTTACTGCTTTTTCTAACGATAAAGCACCATCAAATAAAATTTGTTCTTCATATGCATTTGCAATTAATTGTAATCCAATTGGCATACCCTCTTCATCTTTATCAACAGGAATTGAAATAGCTGGTAAACCAGCTAAATTAACTGAAATTGTATAAATATCACTTAAATACATTTCAAGTGATGATTTAAAGGCTCCAAATTCAGGAGCAGTTGTTGGAGCTACTGGTGATAAAATCAAATCAGCATCTTCAAATATTTTTGTATATTCATCTTTAATTAGATGTCTTACTTTTTGAGCTTTGATGTAATATGCATCATAATATCCTGAACTTAATACAAAAGAACCTAACATAATTCTTTTTTGTACTTCACTACCAAATCCTTGAGATTTTGTTTGGATATACATATCTTTTAATCCAGCTTCGCCTTTTCTATTTCCGTATCTAACACCATCGAATCTTGAAAGATTTGCTGAAGCTTCAGCAGTTGCAACAATATAGTAAGAAGATAAAATTTTATCAGTATCAAGCATGTTTTTATGAACTATATTATGACCTGCTTCTTTTAAAGCATTTATAGTTTTTTCATATGCACTTTTAATAGCAGGACTAGCTTCTTCAATAAAATTATCAATTACTGCAATTGTCATTTTTTTATCACTATTCAAGTTAGGAGTAACTGCTGTATAATCAACATTTGCAGAAGTAGAATCCATAGGATCATGTCCTGAAATAATATCATATAAAATAGCAGCATCTTCAACATTTTGAGTTACTGGACCAACTTGATCTAAAGAAGAAGAGTAAGCTGTAACACCATATCTTGAAACTCTACCGTAAGTTGGTTTCATACCAACAACACCACAATAAGCAGCAGGTTGTCTTACCGAACCTCCTGTATCAGTTCCAAGTGCAGCAATAGCAATTCCAGCAGCAACAGCAGCAGCACTACCACCACTACTTCCACCAGAAGTTTTGTTTGGGTTATGTGGATTTAAAGTTTTACCATAACAAGAAGTATCAGTTGCACTTCCCATAGCAAACTCATCCATATTGGCTCTACCAAATGGACTTAATCCAGCCTCTCTCAAGTTTTTAATTACAGTAGCATCATAAGGACTTACATATCCTTTTAAGATGTTACTACAACATGTAACTTCCCAATCTTTTACATTGATGATATCTTTAATAGCAATCGGAACACCTTCACCAGAAGTTGAAATATCGCTATTAGTTAGTTGTTCAACATATGCACCATCGCTATTTTGTTTTATTTTATCAGCTAACTCGTCTTTTAGTTTTTTAAGTTCATCAGCACTTAAATTAAGTGCCTCTTTTAGAGTAATCAAAAAGTTTCTCCTACAATCTTCAGTTGTTATAATACGCTCGATTTTATCTAAAAAATCATTAAATTTTGGTAAATTATATTTTTAATATTTAATTAAGATTGTTAGAAATAAAAAAAGGGGAAAGAATTTAATCTTTCCCCTTTTTGAAGTAAATTATAAAGAAGTACTATACAAATGAAATGAAAGCCATTTGTGTAGCATCACCTCTTCTAATTCTAGTTTTAATGATTGAAGTATATCCACCATTTCTACCTACGTATTTAGGTGCTACTTCGTTAATTAATTTTTTTGTAGCTTCTTTATCTTGTAAAGCTGCAAATACTGTTCTGTGAGTATTTAAGTCTGCTTCTCTTGAAACAGTGATTAATCTTTCGATATATCTTCTTAACTCTTTTGCTTTAGGAACAGTTGTTTCAATTTTTTCTCTTTCAATTAAAGCGATTGCTAAGTTTTTTAGTAATGCTTTTCTATGTGCAGAAGTTCTATTTAACTTTCTATATCCGTGCTTATGTCTCATATTAAACCCTCTATTATGCTTTTAGTTGCTCTAGTTTTCTTCTTAATGCTGAAGCAACATTTTCTGGAAGTGTATTTTCAACAGGATAACCTAATGACTCCATTTTCTCAGCGATCTCGTCATAAGATTTCTTTCCTAAGTTTTTGATATTCTTAACTTCAACTTCACTCATAAGTACTAACTCACCTAAGAACTTTAATCCAGCTCTATCTAAAGAGTTGAAACTTCTAGCACTTAAATTTAATTCGTCAATTCTTACAACTAATTCTTTTACTTCAGTTGGCTCTTCACCTGAATCACTTACAGTAACTTCAGATAAGTCAAATACTTTATTAAATACTGACATTTGAGAGTACATAACTGAAACAGCTTCTTTAAATGCAGTGATTGGCGAAATTTGACCATTCGTTTTTACATTAAATACAGCTTTTTCGAAGTTAGGATTATCTTCAACTAACATTTTCTCTACATCGTAAACTACTTTTTCTACAGGAGTGAAGAAAGCATCTAAAGGAATGTAATCTGGTCCTACGATATCTCTAATATCTTCAGAAGGCATATATCCAATACCTCTTTGAATAATTAAAGAGAAAGTCAAATTACAGTCACTATTAATTGTTGCTAAATGCTCATCAGGAGAAACTACATCAACTTCAGAGTTGATTAAGTCAGATCCTTTGATCTCTTTTGGACCGTCAAAAGAGTATTCAACTACTACTTGTTCTTCATCACCATTAATTTTAAACTTAATATTTTTAAGATTAATAATAAAAATAGCTATGTCTTCTAACATACCTCTTAAAGAGTCAAACTCGTGAGAAGCTCCCTCAATTTTTACTGCAATTGGAGCGTAACCAATTGAAGAGCTTAAAAGTAATCTTCTTAATGGGTGTGCTAAAGTAATTGCAAAACCACTCTCAAATGGATATGCAGAGATTTTAGCTTCATTTTCATTTATAGCTTCGATCTCAACTTCTGTTGGTAAAAACGGTGTATCTGCAAATTTTTTCATTAGCTACCTTTAATTTATTATTTAGAATATAACTCTACGATTAATCTCTCTTCAACAGGAATAACAACTTCTTCTCTAGTTGGGATTCTTGTGAAAATTCCAAATACTTTATCTTTATCTACATCAACCCATTCTACCATTCCAGTTTGATTAGTTAACTCTAATGATCTAACGATTTGTGGATTAGATTTTGATTTTTCTCTAATTTCAATTTTTTGTCCAGGTTTTACAACGTAAGAAGGAATATCTACTTTCTTACCGTCTACTAAAACGTGTCCATGAGTTGTAAATTGTCTAGCATTTGCTCTTGTTGAAGCAAATCCCATTCTATAAACAACATTGTCTAATCTTTGTTCGATTAAAGTAATTAGGTTAGCCCCTGTATTACCTTCTCTTCTTGCTGCTTCTTTAAAGTATTTTCTGAATTGTTTTTCAGAAACACCATACATGAATTTAGCTTTTTGTTTTTCTCTTAACTGTAAACCATATTCAGAGATCTTAGCTCTTCTTTGTCCATGTTGTCCTGGAGCGAATGGTCTTTTTTCTAATGCAGATTTTCCGTTAAGTCTTCTCTCACCTTTTAATCCAAGGTCTGCATCTAATCTTCTTTCAATTTTTTCTACTGGTCCTCTATATCTTGCCATAACTACCCCTTACACTCTTCTTCTTTTAGGAGGTCTACAACCATTATGTGGTAATGGTGTAACATCTTTTAACCAAGTAACTCTGATACCTTCCATAGAACCTACAGATTTAACAGCAGTGTCTCTACCTGAACCTGGTCCTTGGATTTTAATACCAACGTTTTTGATTCCGTGTTCCATTGCTTTTTGCATTGCATCTTCAACAGCAGCTTGTGCAGCAAATGGAGTAGATTTTTTAGAACCTTTAAATCCTAAGTTTCCAGCACTTGACCAAGCGATAGCATTACCTGCATTGTCAGTTACTGTAACCATTGTATTATTAAACGTAGCTGCAATATGTACGATACCGTCAGCAATATTTTTTCTTACTATTTTTTTTCTAGTTACTTTTCTTTTTGCCATACTTTAATCCTTACGCTGCACCAACAGTTTTCTTTTTACCTTTTCTTGTTCTGGCATTAGTCTTAGTCTTTTGCCCTCTACAAGGTAAACCTCTTCTATGTCTTAAACCTCTATATGAACCTAAATCCATTAAAGATTTGATATCCATTGCAACTTTTTTTCTTAAATCACCTTCTACTTGGTAGTTTTCTTGGATTTCTTTTCTGATATTAGCTGCTTCATCTTCTGTTAATTCATGTGCTCTTTTATTTCTATCAATTCCAACAGCATCTAAGATTTTTCTAGAGTTATATAAACCGATACCATAAACATATGTTAAGGCATATTCCATTCTCTTTTTATTTGGTAAATCAACACCTGCGATTCTTGCCATGTCTTTTTATCCTTGTCTTTGTTTGTGTTTTTTGTTTTCGCAGATTACTCTAACGATACCTCTTCTTTTGATAACTTTACATTTATCACACATTTTCTTTACTGAAGCTCTTACTTTCATAAGTTTTGTCCTCTTTTGTGTTGTTATTCCCAATATTTACAACAGGGAAGAACTGCTAGAAAAAAGCAAACTAGTTTGCTTTTTTAAAAGTTCGCCCCGATTTCACCATGATTGTTGGTAACTATCGGTGGAGCAAAGCTAGTTTCATAAGCAATTAGATTACTCATGAAAGCTTTTTTCCGTTCCTTCCCAACCCTTTATAAAACACAAAATTTTTATAAAACATTCTCTAATGGTTGTAAAAATGGATTTGGATTATATTTAATCTTTACTTAAAGATAGTTGAATTATTATATGCATACATTATAAAAAGGACTTACATTGAAAATCTATGAAAATGATTTGATTAATATACAAATTGAAACTTCTGAAATACCTTGGTTAAAAATTTTCACAAATGAAAATATTAAAGAGTTATCAGATTGTTCTAAAGAAATAAAAAATGAAATATTTGAAAAACTTGATATCATTGAAAAAGAAATGTTATCTTTCTATAAACCTGAAAAAATCAACATAGCTTCATTTGGAAATTATGTACCTCATGTTCATTTTCATATTATGGCTAGATTTAAAGAAGATTCATATTTCCCTGAACCTATGTGGGGTAAAAAACAAAGAGAAGCTAATTTAAAACTTCCATGTTTTGATGAGTTTTGTGATCTTATTGTAGAAAGATTAAAAGAGAAATAATAAATTCTCTTTTAATATACTGTATTAACCATCAGCATTAATTTTAGCAATTAATTCTTCTAAAACAGTTTGGGCTTCTTCATGACTTGGTTGACATCCACCAGCTGCTTGATGCCCTCCTCCACCATATTTAAGCATTAATTCCCCAATATTAGTTTTTGAAGTTTTATTTATTATAGATTTACCAGTACTATAAACTACATTTTGTTTATCTTTTCCCCATACAGCATGAATTGAGATATTTGTATCTGGATATAAAGCATAAACTAAAAATCTATTACCAGGATATATAATATTTTCATCTCTATAATCTATTAAAGCTAAATTTCCATGAATTGTTGTACATCTTACTAGTTGCTCTTTAAACTCTTTTTCATAATTGAAATACAGTTCAACTCTTTCTTTTACATCTCTTAATTCTAAAATTTCTTCTATAGAGTGATCTTTACAATAATCTATTAAGTCCATCATTAATTGATAGTTTGAAACCGTAAACTCTCTAAATCTTCCTAGACCTGTTCTTGAGTCCATTAAGAAACTTAATAATTCCCATCCTGTAGGATTTAATATATCTTCTTTGGTAAATGCCGCACTATCAGCTTTATTAGCTGCAAACATCATGTCTTCAAAATTTTCAGGGAATTTTTCTATTCCACCATAATATTGATATACAACTTCAGCGGCACTTGGTGCATCAGGGTCAATTATATGATTATCTTTTTTTTCATTTCTAATAGTTTCACTAAAATGATGATCAAAAGCTAAATGTACCCCTTCTACGTATGGTAAGTTTGTAGTAATATCTTTATCTGTAATAGTTACTTTTCCATCTTGCATATCCTTAGGATGTACAAATAATATTTCATCTATGATTCCTAAATATTTTAGTAGTGTTCCACATACTAATCCATCCATATCACTTCTTGTAACTAATCTAAACTTTTGATCCATTTTGATGTCCTCTAATTATGGTTATAATAAAAATTATAGTAGATTATTGATAAGAGATAATTGAAATTGTATATTCAAAGATGAGTTTTCCTCACCTTTGAATAAAAAAGTTATACTTTTTGGTTATTTATTAATGTAGTTGGCGATAATATCACCCATTTCAGCAGTAGTCACAACTTCTTTAGCATCATATGCTGCTAAGTCTTTTGTTCTATATCCATCTTTAAGTACATTTTTAATTGCGTCATTTATTAAATCTGCTGCTTTTTCTTCTCCTAAAGAGTATCTAAGCATCATTGCAGCACTTTCTATTGTAGCAATTGGATTTGCAATTCCTTGTCCTGCTATATCAGGTGCTGATCCATGAATTGGTTCATATATTGCTGTTTTATCTCCCGTTGAAGCACTTGGTAATAATCCAATAGAACCAACTACCATTGAAGCTGTATCTGATAAAATATCTCCAAAAATATTTCCTGTTACTATTACATCAAATTGTTTTGGGTTTCTTACTAGTTGCATTGCAGCATTATCTACATACATGTGAGATAATTCAACTTCAGGATAATCTTTAGCTACTTCTTCCATTGTATCTCTCCAAAGTTGAGAAACTTCAAGAACATTTGCTTTATCAACTGAACATACTCTTTTATCTCTTTTCATAGCAAATTCAAAAGCTTGTTTACCAATTCTAATAATTTCATCTTTTGTATAAACCATTGTATTAAATGCTCTTTGACCATCATTTTCTCTTGGTTGTCCAAAATAAATTCCACCAATTAATTCTCTAACAACCATAATGTCACAACCTTTAATAACCTCTGGTTTTAAAGTTGATGCATTTAATAATTCATCATATACAATTGCAGGTCTTAAGTTAGCATAAACACCCATAGCTTCTCTAAATTTTAAAAGTCCAGTTTCAGGTCTTAATTCTCTTGGTAATGTATCCCATTTTTCTCCACCAATTGAACCAAATAAACATGCATCTGAGTTTAAAACTCCAGTTACAGTTTCATCAGGTAATGGAACACCAGTTTCATCAATAGCAATACCACCCATTAGGTACTCTTTATAATCTAATGTAAAATCACAAGCTCCTGCAACTGTATCTAAAACTTTGATAGCTTCATCTACAATTTCTGGACCAATTCCGTCACCTTTGATTACTGAAATATTATATCTTTTCATTGGTTATTTTCCTTCTTTTTCTTTTGCAACTTCAAGGTTAGCAAAATTAATTAATCCACCAGCTGCAATTAATTCTTGCATAAACTCAGGAATTGGAATAAATTTATAAGTTTTATTTGTAGTATTATTTTTAATTTCACCATTATCAACATCAATAGTAATATTTTCACCCTCTTTAATTTCTAAAGACTCAGGTAATTCAAAAATTGGTAATCCCATATTAAATGCGTTTCTATAAAAAATTCTAGCAAAAGAAGGAGCAACAACAGCTGCAACACCAGCAGCTTTTAGTGCGATTGGTGCATGTTCTCTACTTGAACCACAACCAAAATTTTCCCCAGCAACAATAATGTCACCTCTTTGTAATTTATTTGGGAATTCAGGGTCTGCATCTTCCATAACATATTTTGCTAAATGTTCAGGGTCTGAACTATTTAAGTATCTTGCTGCAATAATAACATCAGTATCAATATTTGCACCAAAATTCCATACTTTTCCAGTAATTTTTTTATCCATATACTTTTCCTTAACTCTTATAAGTGTTTGTTTTTCAAAACAATTTTATTTATCAATAAGGGCGTATTGTATCTAAAAATATAGTAATCTTTAATTAAAGAAAAAAAATTAATGGAAGTTTTAACTCTTTTGGATATAATATCAACAACTTATTAAAGGGGTTTTGTCTTAATATGAGCACTAAAGATTTAAATAAAGTTATTGAACAACTTATAAAAGAGAATAAAGATTCTGTTTTAACATACGAAAAAATTATTAAAGTCTTTCCTAAAGCTCCTTCTGTAGCACATATCAAAAAACTTATTGCATTAGTACAACTTTACAACGTAACTGTAATTACTTCGCAAGAACAAGCAAAAAGATTAAATGCAGAAGAAGCTAAAAGAAAAAGAGAAGCTAGAGAAAAGATGATTGAAAACGAAGATGACGTTTTCGATTTATTAAAAAGTAAAGAATTACTTGAGTGGTCTAGATCTGATTCTCCTGTAAGAATGTACTTAAGAGAAATGGGACAAATTCCATTACTTACAAAAGAAGAAGAAATTGAAATTTCTAAAAGAATTGAAATTGGTGAAGATATTATTCTTGACGCAATTTGTTATGTACCTTACTTAATTGATTTTATTTTAGATTACAAAGAACCATTAGTTAACAGAGAAAGAAAAGTAAAAGAACTATTCAAAAACTTTGACGATGAAGATAGCGATAATGCTGATTCAAATGATGATGATGATTCTGAAACTGATTTAGATGATGAAAATGAAACAGCAGCTGAAAAAGAAGATAAAAAGAAAAATAAAAAACTTGATAAAAGAGCACAAGCTATTGTTGATGGATTCAAAGCCTTAGACAAAGCAAAAAAAGAATGGGTTAAATACCTTGCAAAAGAAACAGCTGCATCTGATGAAGAGTTAGATCAAATCAAATACAACTTAAATACTGCATTCAAAAAGAAGATATTAAAAGAAGCATTATTAGATTTAGGTCCTACATCTAAATTAATCACTGAGATTGTAAAAGCTATGGAAACTGCTTTAAAATCAGACAGTGGATTTGAACAAGAATTAAAAAGATTAGAATATAAATTACCATTATTTAATGATACATTAAAAGCTAATCACCAAAAAATCTTAGATAACATCGTAAATTTATCTAAAGTTCAAATCACATCAATGGTTCCTGAAGCTACAATGGTTTCTACTTATATGGAAATTAAAAAGTTATTCCAAACTAAAGAAGCTTCAAAAGGTGGATTTGATTTAGAGCCTGAAGAATTAATTGATGTATTAGAACAAATTAAAAGAGGTAAGAAGATTACTGATTTAGCTAAAACAAGAATGGCTAAATCAAACCTTAGACTTGTTGTGTCTATTGCTAAAAGATATACAAATAGAGGTTTACCTTTCTTAGATTTAATTCAAGAAGGTAATATTGGTCTTATGAAAGCAGTTGATAAGTTTGAGTATAAAAAAGGTTATAAATTCTCTACTTATGCAACTTGGTGGATTAGACAAGCTATTTCAAGAGCGATTGCAGATCAAGCTAGAACAATTAGAATTCCAATTCACATGATTGAAACTATTAATAGAATTAATAAAATCATAAGAAAGGGAATTCAAGAAAACGGTAAAGAGCCGGATGTAGAGGAAATCTCAAAAGAGGTAGGTCTTGCTGTTGATAAAGTAAAACAAGTAATTAAAATTACTAAAGAACCTGTATCTCTTGAAGCACCAATTGGTTCTGATGAAGATGGTAAATTTGGAGACTTTGTACCTGATGAAAAAGCTCCAACTCCTATTGATAATATCATGAAAGAGGATTTACAAGGTCAAATTAATCAAATACTAGCTCAATTAAATGAAAGAGAACAAGCTGTTATTAGAATGAGATTTGGTCTTATGGATGATGCTAGTGATAGAACTTTAGAGGAAATTGGTAAAGAACTTTCTGTAACAAGAGAAAGAGTTAGACAAATTGAATCAAGTGCTATTAAAAAATTAAAACACCCTAAAGTTGGTAAAAACCTTAAAAACTACGTGGAAAGTTAATTAATGCCTTTATTTGAAAAATGGGTAGATGTAGATTTAAACCCTATAATTACTTTTACATCTGCTGGAAGAATTAGTTATTCAAATTCTGAAGCACAATTTTTATTAAGCAGAATAAGTCAAAAAGAACTTTTTGACTTAACTGTTCAATATGCTTCTCAAACATATGGAATAAATACTACATATATAGATTTACAATTAAAAAACTATATATTTTATGCTATTACAGTAATGTATGAAAATGAAGATGAAATTCACATGAAACTTTACAAAAGTGCAACTGTAAAAAAAGATAAAAAACTTACAACATCTAATACAAATAAAACAAATATATTTACACTTGTAGATTTAGCTATTTCGACAAATAAAACGAAATCTTCAGTTAACTATGTAAAAAACTATGACCCTTCAATACCTGAGTTTAAATTAAACTCTAGTGCTTTTATTAAAGTATTAAATCAAGTATTTTCTAGCTTTGAAAATAGCATTACTATTTCTTGCTCTATATATTTAAAGATTGGTGAGTATATAAAAATTGAAGGTACAAAATTTCCACTTATATCTGTAGAGATTTCATCAGAAGAGTATAATAGTTTTGATGAATTAAAATCAAAAGAGTTTGAATTATTTATTGTAGTTTGTGAATCAAATAAAGTCACTATAGACTTACCTCTAATTTCAGAATAAATCAAAAGGCTATTTAATAATAGCCCTTGATACTAAAACTCCAATTGGTACAACACCAATTCCAATTAAAAATGGTATTGGTAAAAAAAGCTGATTATTATTTAAAGCAAAGAAACTCACTAATAAAGTTCCATAACCAATAATTCTATATATTGAAACAAAACTTCCTGATGTTAAAAAAGCATTTTTAACAGAAGCTGTTTTAACTTTCGATTTTTCATCTTTTATTATTTCTTTAATCTTTTCAGGAGTTAAATCTTCTTCTTTGATTTCTTCATATTCAGAATATAAATCATATGGATCATCTATTTGATCTATTTTATCCCTATCTTCTTTTAATTCATTACTTTCAACATCAATGTTATCTAATCTCTTTTCCACATTTCTTTTATAAGAAAAAAATGTAGCCATTGTAATAATTAAACTAGAAATAAAACCTAATTGAGCATTTAAAACCCAATACTTATCTTGTAAAATAAACAACAATACAACTAAAACTACATTTAGAAATATAAATAATTTAGCATATCTTAATACTAAAGGATTAATCTTCATCATCAAAAGATTTGTCCCCATGTTTTGCTCTATATGAATATCTAGGATCATTTTCCATACCTTCATACTCTTTTTGAGCTCTTTTATATGCTTTGTAAATATTTAAACCAGCTGCAGCTACACCATAAAATATACCTAACCATAAAGTCCAAGTATATCCTGTCCAAGTCATAAGACCATAACCAATACCAAAACCAATAGCAACAGCAACAACAATAGATATACCTAATGATAGGTTATCTAATGCCATTAATTTACTTTGATGTTTTGGTACTTCGTATTCTTTTTCTTCTTTATTTGCCATTATATTGCTATTATGAAATATATGTACAACAATAATCAGTAACTTCTAATACTTTAATATCAAAAGAACAATTTGCAGGAACTTCAAAGAAACCACCAGCTTCAATTGTTTCCCAATTTGAGTCACCACATGCAACTAATACTTCAACCTTACCTGCAATAATTTCCATATGTTCAGCTTCTTGAGTACCAAAAGTATATTCACCAGGCATCATAATACCTAATGATTTTTTAACACCATTTTCATCAATAAAACTTCTACTTGTTACATTTCCACCATGGTAAATATTTGCTTTTTTTGTTAATTCTACATTTTTCATTACTGGCATTTTTAATCCTTTTATAAATTTTTCATAATTTCATCAGCTGCATTAATACAGTTATTAATGTCTTCATCTGAAATAGCTGTACACATAAATCCTGCTTCATACTGACTACAAGCAAAATAGAAACCTCTTTTTATCATCTCTTGATGGAAAGTAGCAAATCTTTTAAAATCACAGAAATCTGTTACTTCTTTAAATGTTTTTGGCATTTGTGAAGCAAAGAAAAATCCAAACATACTACCTCTAGTATCAACTTGTAAATCAATTCCATTTTTAGTTGCAACTTCTTTTAAACCATTAACTAGTTTTGAAGCTTTTGCATTTAATTCTTCATAAACATTTGGATTTGCTTTTAATTTTTTAATATTAGCTAAACCAGCTGCCATTGCAACAGGATTTCCACTTAAAGTTCCTGCTTGATAAACAGAACCTTCAGGAGATAAGTGTCCCATTATTTCTTTTGAAGCTGCAAACGCTCCAACAGGCATACCAGCACCTATTACTTTACCAAAAGTAATAATATCAGCTTGAGGCTCGAATGTTCCACTTGCACCTTTTAAAGATACCCTAAAACCACTCATAACTTCATCATAAATCAATAAAGAACCGTGTTTATCACATAATTCTCTACAAACTTTTAAAAACTCAATATCTGCAGGTACTAATCCCATATTTCCAGCAACTGGCTCTAAAATAATACATGCAATATCTTCACCACTATCTTCAAAACATTTTCTTAAATTTTCAATGTTATTAAATTCACATAATAAAGTATGTTTAGTTACATCTTCAGGAACTCCCGGAGAACTAGGACTTCCAAAAGTAGCCAAACCAGAACCTGCTTGAACTAATAATGAATCTGAATGTCCATGGTAACAACCTTCAAATTTTAAAATACCATTTTTACCAGTAGCACCTCTAGCAAGTCTTATAGCACTCATTACAGCTTCAGTACCACTATTAACAAATCTAATTTTATCTATATGGTCAAATAGTTCTACAATCTCTGTTGCTAATTGTGTTTCTAAAACAGTAGGCGCTCCAAAAGATAAACCTTTTTTAGCAGTTGCAATTACAGCTTCTTCAATATCTTTATTAGCATGACCAAAAATTAATGGCCCCCATGATTGAATAAAATCTACATATTTATTTCCATCAATATCAATAAGGTAAGCACCCTCACCTCTATCTATAAATGGTGGAGTTCCCCCAACACTTTTAAAAGCTCTAACTGGTGAATCAACTCCACCAGGTATTACTTCACACGCTTCTTCATAAGCCTTAATTGAATTTTCAAACATTTAAAATCCTATATTAATATTATATAAATGATATTGTACTATAATCCCGTTATGAAACCAATTATACTAGCTGTTTTTATATCAATAACTTTACACTTTTTTATAATAGCAAACTACAAAGTTGAAAAAAAAGATTTAGAATCATCAACTCAAGCTAAAAATAATACAAAATCAGAAATAACATATGTGCAATTAAAAAAACCAGAAGTTAAAAAAATTGAGCCTAAAAAAACTGAAAAGCCTATTAAAAAACCAGTAGAAAAAGTAAAACCTAAGCCTAAGTCAGTTGAAAAACCTGTTGAAAAACCTAAGCCAGTTACTAAGCCTGCTGAAAAGCTCAAACCTAAACCTAAACCTAAACCTAAGCCAAAACCAATTGAAAAACCTAAACCTATAAAAGAGATTAAAAAAGAAGTAAAACAAGTCATACCAAAAAAGGTTGAACCTAAAAAAACAATTCAAGAAAAAACTTTAGAAAAATACTTAGCTCAAGAAGAGCCAATTGATAAAAAAACTTTAGATACAATACAAAGATTATACGGAAAAGAATTTGAAACTTTTACAAAAGTTCAAAAAGCATTCATTAAAAATAATATCAATAGATTTGGGGAAATTACTCAAAGAGTATTAAATAGAATGGGATATCCAAGACTAGCTCAAAGACTTGGAATTGGAGGAGTTAATGTTGTGGAATTTACCCTTTTT
>Ga0102954_1000185_pt1 | contig 18489 bp, 17 predicted proteins | sample SalPonA_C_H2O_MG_FD_78511 | JGI IMG/M metagenome (GOLD analysis project Ga0102954, IMG submission 78511) | Water microbial communities from South San Francisco under conditions of wetland restoration - Salt Pond MetaG R2A_C_H2O_MG | ecosystem: Environmental > Aquatic > Non-marine Saline and... | reverse complement strand
CTCAACTCTGTGTTCCTGAAATACTTTGTACAAAATGAATCTACAAATTCTCGATTCCATTGTGTTTTACAACCCATACAATGCGGGTCTTCGAACGAGTCTAGAATGTATCTTTGGGAACATGTTCGACAGCTCACCAAGTCACAATAAGGACACTCGACTTTTTTGTGATTTATCTTGTTGAACTTTTCAACACACACGTCGCATGTAGTCATTAACTTAAAGGCATGTTAATTCTTTAACCGAAAAAAAAACGTATTATATTATAAAACAAAATGATCATTGTCATCGTCATGATGTTCTGTATGGTCCTCGTCGCGGTAGGGGCCTATCTCTTCTTGAACCGCCCCCAAGAGGGTGACGAGTGTGAAGTCGAAACACCAGACGATAACGCCTTAACTTACGAAATCGATGACGAGGGAGAATGTGTACTCAAGAGCTGTAAGTCAGGATACTATAAGTCTGGGAAGGAGTGTCTCGTCGAGGAGGAAGAGGACACTTACACCCCCCCAACCCCAGTCCTTCGTGACACCCCAGAGACTATGCGAAGTGCATCTACCGTTTGGTCAGGAGAAGCCATCGGTGTGGGGCATGGCCGTGGACGCTTAGATTCCGTACAGGGATGGTCCGCGCAGAACAACACAGTTGGTGAATGGTACCAACTTGACAATGGTGTAGTCGGTAAAATTACCGGTGTCGCCATTAAGGGGAGGGCTACAGCTGGCCAATGGGTCACAGGATTTAAAGTAAAATCTAAGGGTGCCACTGGGACATGGACAGATGTTGACGGTGGTAAGATTTATACAGGGAATACAGACATGACAACTCAAGTTGACGTGACTTTCGACGCCCCTGTAGATGCTAGGTACATCCGCATTTATCCCCAGACGTGGAACGGTCACATGTCCCTCCGTGCTGACATCGTCGCTGGTGAGACCAGGACAAACAAAACTCCCACTGTAGTTGACGTACCTTACAGTGGTCACACTTCATCGGGCAACTTCGCCGGTGACGCCATCGGCACCAGTCATGGCGCGGGTCGTTTAGACTCGAATCGGGCGTGGTCTGCTGATACCAACGCAGTCGGAAAATGGTATGAGTTGGACAATGGTAGTGCCACTGACATTTCGGGTGTTGTCATCAAGGGGAGACCAGATTGTTGTAATCAATATGTCACATCTTTCAAGGCGCAATACAAGGATTCAGTGGGTGCATGGAAGGATGTAGACGGTGGATACATTTTTGAAGGGTCACAGTACAAGAACAGTCAAGCCAATGTATTCTTCAAGGCTCCTATAAACACATCGGCTATACGTATTTATCCCCAGACCTGGAACAACCACATGTCGATGCGAGCTGGTCTCATGACTGGTGGCTCATCCACAACGGAAGGATATCAAATTGGACCAATGGTAAAAGAAATTCAGGGTTTCTCCTTTTATTGAAAATCTACAAATTCACTAATCATTTCACGTGCGTCATCCCTCTCATAGACCGTCTGTGCAAAAAAGAGAGTCATGTCCGCCTGTCCATATGACAAGTATGTACCCCGATACTTCTCATATATACTTGCGAGTTCATCTAAATTTTGGTCACACCAGTCTTCCACATCTTCCTTGGACATATCTCGGTGGAGACCCTGTTCAATAAAATCAGCCACTTCGTCACTCAAGGGCATGTCTGTCACTACGATGCAATCGTCGTCGGGGTGGATCATTATTTTTTCTTGGGTTTTCGCTTCTTGGGTTGCGACTTAGCTTCTCTTTCTCTCAAAAGTCGCCTCTTTTCGGCGAGCTTGTTGTTGAATTTCTTGTTTTCCTTGGCTTTCGCTCGCATCTTTTCAGTTTCGGTGAGCATTTTCTTAGCCGAGGCGGCAGCCCGTTCGGCGGCTTCACGTGTCGCCTTCTTCTCCTTCATCTTTCGTGCTCGTTCAGCCTCCACCTCCGCCTTCATCTTTCGTGCTCGTTCAGCCTCCACCTCCGCCTTCTTCTTATTCTCCTCAAACTTTTTGCGAGCGTCCACCCTCACCGCGCTCTCCTGGATCTCTCTAATTTCGCTCTTTGTATTAGCTCGACTTATTTTACCCTTATATTGTGTCTTTTCGATCGGTGTCAACTTTTTGAGACGGTTCACCACACTCGTAGCACTCCGACGATTGAAAATTACCGCCGCATTGGCAACTTTCTTGGTATTTTTCTGGGCAAGAGCACTAAATGAAGGTTTGGGTGCGAGGGCGGCAGCCGAAATTTCACCATTATTTTCATTTGCGTTTCTATCCTTCTTACGTCTGAATGTAGCCTGAATTTTCCTAGCGGCTGCGTTTTTCTTTTTCAAGTTGCTGATTGCGCCCGCAACTAGGGACTTGGAGGCGTTCGCGATGTTTTTGTTCTCCTTTTTCTGAATTTTACCAATAGCACCCGCAACTAGGGACTTGGAGGCGTTCGCGATGTTCTTGTTCTCTTTCGCCTGAATTTTACCGATCGCACCCGCGACGAGGGACTTTGAAACATTGGAAATCTTCTGTTCCACCTGCTTATTGGCGGAAGCACGGATCATATTCAGATTCGCACCAGGTTTATTGATTTGCTTGACGTAATTACTCTTGTTTTCAGCTGGGATGTTCAGTTTCACGATGTAAGCTGAAAGTTCACGCTTTTTAGTGTTTTTTTCGAGATTGCCTAATTGTTGTTCAAACATGCGACGCCTCATGTCGACATCATTTTTAACGTCCATGAGACGAGTTAAGTGTCCTCGCTTCCTCAGCGTTCCGATTTTACTTTGTTCAATCTCTTGTCGAAGTTTGAGTTTCTTGGAGAGTTCATCACTTAATGCCTTGAGTGCCTGTTCACCCTTCGCCTGGTCGACAGCACGTTCCCAACCACGACGATACTGACCAACAAATCCTGGAACACTCTTGAGGATGTCTTGCTTCATCTTCTTCTGAAGCGTGTTACGTCTGACATTCGCATTTACAAGACCTCGGATCGCCTTGAGGTTCGTTTTGGGTTTGTTCAATTGGGTTAGGTATTGTTTCTTAATGTTTTCGGGTAGAGATGTCGCCTTGACATAGTTTTTGAGTTCTCTGACGTTACGACCAGTGTTCAAAGTCTCGAGTGCTGCCACAGCATTGAAGTTGTTCTCTTCCTTCGGTTTAGCGCGTTCGCGTCGCTTCGCTTCACCTTCACGTTGTTTATTGAGAATGTTCATAGCCTTACTGGCATTGAAATTATTCTCTTCATTGGGTTTCGCACGCTCGTTGCGCACCTTCTTGCCCTTCTTTTTCGAAACGTCAATTCTCTTCGCCCTCCGCTTGATTCGTTCGATATCAGTGGTGGCATTCTTGACTTCACCCATAAACTTTGTCTTTTGCTCGATCGTCAAATTAGTGAGACCGTTTAGATATGTCTTTAGTGTCGCTTGCTTCGTAGCAAAAGTATTCTTCTTACTCTTCATTTGTGTATTCAGAGTGGTGATTTCCTTTTCGAGTGCAGCGGTGTTTTCATTTAGGGTGACACGGTTAACGAATTTGTTTTTGTTCGCATTGGTGAGAAGTGTGTTATTCATGAACGCCCGAAGTTTCTTTTTCTTTTCAACCAATACGTTTGCATTCAACGACTTCTTCTTTTTGTCAGCTTCTTCCTTAGCCCTATTCGCTGTCAATGTACCCTTTCTGAAATTATCCAAAAGTTTGTTTCCAGTTTCACCGATATCGAGAGCTGCGATATAATCCGCCACGTTTCGTTCAGTGGTTTTCTTGGATCGCATAGATGCATTCCGCGCTTGAGCGTTTCTGATGACCGCTCCGAGGTTTGCCTGTGGCTCTATGAGTTTTTTTCGGAATTCAGCTTTATTGTTTTCAGTCAGATTTTTCATGGTGTTCATTGCTGTCTCGAGTTTCCGTTGATTCATCTTTTGACGAACGATAGAAGCATTCGTCTTGGCAGAGTTTAGGGTCTTATCCGGGTTTTGTTTGAACACATTAAGTATCTTCTGCATATTTTCATCGGAAAGTCCCAAACGTCTCATGTGTGTATCGAGTTCTGAAACCGCCTTTGATCGTTTATTAGCCTTCTTCTGCTCGACGAGTTTCTTTGCATTTGCTTCAAAAGCATTAACGTTCCCCGGTGCGCGATCAAACCTCAATAGTATGAACCTCTTGTCCCTCTCTTCCAGGTTCATACCCTTTAAGATTTTTTCGAGCTGTTTCCTGTTTTCAGCAATCTTTTCATTAGATCTCTGTTTTTTTAGTGCCTCGGCTTTGCGTCTCATTTTGTTCACGTTCTTGACCAAGTCGTATTCTTGCATAATTGCATTACGATCTGTCACATTGAGGTTTAGTTTTTCATTCAGATAGGTGTAAAATTCTTGTTTTTGGGCATTTTGTTTCTTTTTAGTGAGTTCATTTTTGAAATTGCTGACATTGTTCAAGAGATTACCCAACGAATTGTTTTGATTTTTGAAACGCTTGAGGAAACGTTCTTGGTTTTCGCGATTCAATTCACGAGTGGCATTTTGAAGCTTGCGAAGATCTTCATTCTTTTTACCACCGATAATACCATTTAACTTATTCTTGAGCCTCTTAACATTGTTCATGGACTTGACCGCATTCAAGTTGTTGGAGATGTTGACATTTCTGTTCAATGCTCGCCGAGACAGATCCTTCTTACCCTTACCAATGTACGCGTTGTTGATTTTCTTGTTCAGATTTTTGACATTGTTCGCACTCTTGATGTTCACCTTGAATTTCAAGTTGAGACCATTTTCTTCACGAGCTTTGCGAATACGGTTTAATATACGCTGTTCCTGACCAGATACGTTTTTGATTTTTGCAGCCTTTTCACGGAGAGCTGCCATGTTGCGAGGGTTTATGTTAAAGTTTTTCATGATCGATTCGATATCTTCTGGACTCAATTTTAGTTCGTCGGTGACATACTTTCTCAACGACATCTCCTTTTCTTTTTTGAATTTAGCTGAAAGCTTATCCGCCAAATCCTTGACATCCTCGGGTGTCATGGTTGGGTAATACACCCATTCATCAATAATAAACTTTCGATCTTCATTCTTCAAATCGTACGTGGCGAGAACCTGGTCGATGTCCGATCTTTCACGAGCCTTTTTACTCATATGTCGCCCGACATTACCCTTAATTTTACCAAATCTATCACCACGTTTTAACTGATTGTAAAACTGGTTTCGTTCCACAATTGGAACTTTACTTTCATCCAAAAATTTGGTCAACTCTAATCGCTTCTTGTCTGTAAGAATGGTGTTAGCTAATTCACGACTATCATTTAGTGACAACTTTCGACTAATAACCGATTGGATGTTTTCATTTGTGAGACCAATACGTCTCATGTATTTCCTAATCTCAGATTCTTTTGAGTTTGTTTTAGATTTTATAGCATTCTCAATCTGTCTTTCAACATTCTTCATGTTTTTCAGTGTTTTGATAGCGGTGACTTTGTTCATCAAATCATTCTTCACACCTGCATTGATGATCTTGTTCGATAACGTATTACGCGTTTTATTGATGACCCCTTCGATTGTATTATCCACTTTACGATTCAACTCATCGATATTCTCCATATTCGTGTTGAAGTTAAAAGCGACACCAAACTCTGTGGCTTCCTTGATTTTGTTCATGACAACCCGTCTCCTACTGTTAATGTCACCCTTCTTGGCAACTTCCTTGTTCACAGCTGATTTGATGTTTGTCAGGGAGACGTTAGAATTTTTGAATTTTTGAATAAATGAATTCTTCACAGTTCTATTGATATTGAGGGGTTCTAAATATTGCTCCAATTCATCAAGATTTTTAGACCGTTTCGTGTTTTTAACCCGCTGTATTTCAGTGTTTACTTCTTTACGAAGTGCGTTTAGATTGACACTGTTGAGATTGAGCTGTTTGATGAATGCATTCTTTTTGTTTTGTGGGAGGGTGCTGTTTTGGTTGATGTAGTTTTTCACTTCGCGTTTACGCTCAGCGAGAAGTTCTACATTTTTCTTCTGTTTCGCAGCCTTTTTCTTCGCACCAGCTTGGTTGATCAGGTTTCGTAGCTGCACCATCCTGTCAACATTCTGGAGTTTTTCGATGTTTGAGGAATAGTTCACACTTAGTGATTGTGCCTTTTCAGAAAGCTTCTTCTTACCCGCATCAATCATACGTACCTTGATAGCATCTACATCATTATTCGTCTTAATTTTGATAATGTTAGACTTTATGTTAGCATCCAAATTCATTTCACGTGCGATATTGGAAAGCGACTGAATTTTCTTCGCAAATATACCTCCCTTCTTTTCGGTGCCAGCATTGGTAATCCTTTTTTCAAGGTTTTCAACTGCATTCATGAGACGAAGTTTCGAGATACTATTGGAAAAATTATTGTAAACGTTCAATTGTTTGGCGAGTGTCGTGAGGCGTTCCTTTTCTGTACCAATTTTACCTTGACTTCTCCTGTTCTTGAGCTGCCTAGCTTCAGTGAGTAATTTGTTAATGTTTTTGTTACCGTTATTGAAACGAGACATGATCGTGTTTTTGTCTTGTGCGTTAAGTTCAAGTTCATCGAGACTTTTGACAAGACGTGTTCTCGTATTTCCGCTAGCACCACGAGCAACTTCCTTTTCCTTGTTAGTGGCTTCACGCTTCAAAACATTTATACTTTCACCTTTATTGAAACGAGACAAGAACCCATTCTTGTTTGTTTGGTTGATTTTTAGAGGTGTGAGGAACGTGAGTAAATTTTGCTTGATGAGAGCAGTCTTTTCCTTCTTTCTTTGTTCGACGAGCTTATCAGCCCTGTTCTTCAGACTATTCAAGTTGGTTTTATCATTGATGAGTGTTTGAAGACTTTTCTTGTCATCGTCAGATAGTTTCACATTCCTGATCATGTTCATAAATTTTTGTTTTTGGTTTGTCACAAAACTGTTACGTTTTGTCTCATTGTTTCTCTTAGCTTCTTCTATGAGCGAATTTATGTTAACACCTTCAGCTTTAGATCTCGATTTGAAAGATAACTTACTCGCGTCATTGATAAATGGAAGTGTCGCAAGAATCATATTCATCTTTTGTTCCTTTGTTTTGACGATATTGTTAGCTTCATCGGATTTCAATTGAGCTTCTACTTCCAATTGTTTCAGGTCATCCGTTGCCATGCGTTGTATGATCGAATTCCTGTTCGAGTTTGAGAGGGTCATTTGGGACAACTTGGTGACAAAATTACTTTCAAGTTCCCTGTACTTCACGGCTTCATCTATGACATCTTGACGCTTCACACCATTCACTTTTAACTTTTCGGTAAATGGCTTTTCGCGTTTCAAGCCAAGTTTCTTAATCTGATTTGTTGCAGTATCGAGGTTGATATTTGTGGGTTTGATGGGTGCTTTTGGAACGTTGGGGACCTTGCGGTTGTTGACCACGTTGGGGACCTTACGGTTGTTGACCACATTGGGGACCTTGCGGTTGTTGACCACATTGGGGACCTTCTTGTTTTGTGGTTTACCACCTCCAAATATTCCCCCAAAAATAGGTTTCTTCTTAGTTGGAGTACCGCCTAAAAATGCAGGTTTTTGACCTCTTGTGAACAAACTACCCTTTGGGAACTGTACACGTGATTTAGGTGCGGATGGCTTCACTGCCGTGTTGACTTCGTTCTTCACTACTGTGTTGTTGAACCGGTTGACGTTCTCCGTCTTCACTGATGTGTTGTTGAACCGGTTGACGTTCTCCGTCTTCACTGCTGTGTTGTTGAACCGGTTGACGTTCTCCGTCTTCGCTGCTGTGTTGTTGAACGTGTTCACTGCCGTGTTGACTTCGTTCTTCACTGCTGTGTTGTTGAACGTGTTCACTGCTGTGTTGTTGAACGTGTTGATCGGTTCTGCCTTGATCTTCTTTACACGTCTTCGACTAATCTTCACTGGTTCGTGGATTTTCATGTAACGCAAACGTTTCCCGATCGAATCGATCATTTGGTTCTTCGTCATCTGATCCACTTGTTTGAGACCAACTTTACGAGCGACACGTTTGATGTCTGAACGCTTCGAGGACGTATCGAAGAGAACCTCATAATCAATGGGTTTCAGTGGAGACTTTTTGTCGACGAGATATGTCTTCGTCGAGTTCATGATGAGTGGGGGTAAAGGTAATTTATCCTCTTTGATTTCATCGTAGACTTGACATATTTGTTTTTTTGTCAGTTTAACATCCTGCCCTGTGTTCATCTTTATGAGTGCACGCAGGTCGTCTATATTGGCGTCTGGATCGCACGCCTCTATCATATATAATAAACTGATAAAAAAAGTGTTATGTCATAAATCCGATCGTATACAATCTCACCTTTTCTTCATAATCCATACTGAAATCAAACACATCTGTAGATCCTACATTAGCTTCTACGATTTCGATAGGTAATGTACATGTCGTTCGGTTTGAGAGTGCAGATCGAACAATGGTGTCCACAAATTGTTTCGGCGAGTCAATTGTATCCTGATACACTCGGTCCATCTTGATTTTCATACATGTGACTTCATGTGGTTTTTTATCTAAAAAGGGTGTGATTGGAATTTCTTCTTTTACACCCCCATCTACATATGTTCTATTTTGATATGATCCACATGCGAATATAAAGGGTACTGCCATGCTCATACACACAGCATCTATCACCTTCATATCCGGGTGGGTATCTCTCGAAAAATAGACAGTCTCAGAAGTATTTAAACAAAATGCTGAGATGTACACCTTCATTTCCAATTCACTAAAGGATGGATCACATCCACAAATCTCCACCAATTTCTTACGAATGGGGCCCATATCAACAAATCCATATTTGTTAAAAAATGAGCTCAAGCGTATTTTAACAAAACTGGGGATATTCAAAGATAGTGATGTGTCGAGTATTTCGTCGACAGACATCCCCAATGCCAGAAATAAAGCTAAAATAGAACCCGCTGATGATCCAGAAATTTCCTTCACATCGACGAGTGTACTTTCACGTGCTTTTAGGGCACCCATGAGTGCAAAAATACCCATAGATGCCGGTCCAAGTACGAGATACTTCATCTCCTTACTTAGTAGAACTGAGGAAATTGGCGACGCAAAAGCGCGAACACCACCGCAAAGACGATCGCGTGGGTCAGGGCAGCTGGGAGGCTGGTCTGACCCGACCGGAACACACCACCCGAACCGGGGGGGAGGGTCAGGAGGAGACCGGGGCTGAGCGCGAGGAAGAGCGAGGTGGTCACGAGCAGGTCGGTCTTGGTGAGTACGAGACCCATCGCCTTGGCGACGAGGCTGTACACGAGGAAGAACACGAGGGCGTGGAAGAAGATGGCCATTTGGTTTGTCCTGCGGTTCATGAACTTGACGTTCTTGCCCGCGGTGGTGACGAGAACACCGGGGCTGAGCGCGAGAAAAAGGGCAGCAGGGATAGCCACTTTCTGGGAAGTGATGTCGGGGAGCATTTAATATAGGTACATATTATTTTCTACAAAGTGAACGAAATGATAGAACGAAGCACCCCTCATCATTTCTTCATGAAGACCATTCTGATTGACGATCCTTCTGAGATGTCTCCAGATATAATAGAGTAATTCCTCATGACCTGACGGGATACGTTCTATGTACGAATCGTGTTCGGTGTAACAAAATTCGACAAAATCTACAAATTGTCCTGACTGTTCTACACCTGCGTCATCAATGAGTGTCCTGATGGTGTTCCACATCATCGCGAGTTCATCTGAGTATTCGACTTCCCAGTCTTCGATATTCAGAGGAGTGTTATCATTAAAATCATCATCATCACTAGCATCAGCGTCAAAGCCAGCGTTCGCCTCGTATACATATTGGCTCCAAACCATTGTTATTTACTTATCTTCTTTCTCGGGCTTATCCTTTATACCAGTTAGGGACAGAGAAGTGGATTCCTTCACCTTAAGCCCATCCTGGATAGCGTTTAAAGCCCCCTCAACCTTCGTCTCGTCACCACCAAAGAACGTCATGAGACCTTCCCTGATGGCATCCTTATTCATACCCGCCTTCCTGACAGATTTACGGATACTAATCTTGCCCTTCCTGAGGTTAATGGTATCGATGCCCTGACCAACCATATGCTTCTTGACCGTCTCCTTCAGACGCTTCTCCTCCTGGTTGAGAACTTTGATATCAGCTTTCGCTTCAGAAAGTTGCTTTGTGAGTTCCACAAGTTTAGAGACACTCTCGGATAGTTCATTAGACACGGACGTCATTATTTACTAGTATTGGTGTCTAGTCTTTAAGCGCAGAGGCCACGCTGCATGAGATCGGGAACAATGGTAGAGTTGTTCCACACGTAGGGGCTCTTGGGGTTAGGGGGATCCTTACGAATCTGCTGGTTGGCGTTGCGGAGCGCACCACCAACAGTCTCAGGGAAACCGATCTGCTTACGGGGCTCGAGGAAGTTCTGACCCTTGAGGATGTCCTCTGGGGCAAACTGACCGAAATCCTCCGCGGAGGCAACCTCACGGGGAAGGAGGGAAGAGGCGAGACCAGTGCCCTTGTTCATACCACCGCACACGGCGTCACTTGGGCCAGCGGCGGGACCAGGAGCGGCAGGAGCCATACCGAAAGGCGCATACTCACGCTCGACGATGGCATAGCCAGACTTGGAGTTCATGTTAAAGAGGAGGAAAATCAAAGCAGCGACGGCCACCAACATGAGGATGTTCTGGTTGCGACCCTTCATTATCTTTTATATTACTATAACAATTTTTTTATTGTTCATCCTCATCGACGAATGCGTACTGGTCTGGGTAAGTTTCGATGATCGGATCATCATGGATCCTGACCTGGACAACATTCCAAGTAGAACCGAAAGCCTTCTTGGCAAACCAGAGACCGGCAAATTCGAGAATGACATCACAAGTCTTCCCGGGCTGGACAGTTTCGAAATCCACCACCTCCTGCTGTGCGTTGAATACCTTGGTCACCTCATCGAGACGGTCACACGTCACCTGTGCATCCTTCAAGCTGGAGGTGTACGCACCCCTGACGACATTCTCCGATAACTGCTTGCCGAACCAAGTCTCACAATTCTCATGGGCTGCCACGAGGTTCTGCTCATCAATGTCTTCGATCTTCTTGATGTTCGCCTCGGAGACGATATCAATGACGACATCTCCTGAGACATCGGCAATCTCGACCTTGTTAAGCTGCACGAAACGCTTACGCTTGTCATCGCCAAGCGCCTTCACAAAGTAGAGACCATCTTCACCCTTGGCGGGAGCGTTGTAGATCATTTTATGGTTCTTTCACGTTTCATTTCTTTAAACCAACAAATGGTATGGTCGCAGCCTTATTAAGTAGCTCTTTAGGTACCCATGCATTTCGTTTGGGGTTGTAACCATAAAGGGTCTTGGTGACATTCAAGTTTTTGGGAAGTGGTTTCGCATTTTCAGGTCGTAACGGGTATTCATTTTTGACATACGCTGTGTTTTTGACATTTTTCCACTTGAGCGTTTTCGTGTTGAAACGTTTGTTTCCTGAGGATTTCTTGTATCCTTCTACATTTGTATTTTTGACGACTGGTTTGAGACCGTAAACGAATTGTTTGGAAAGTTTTTCATCTGAAGGTTTAGTTGTAAAATTTTTGTATTTTTGAGGATCCACTTTTAACGCTTTCTGGAGAGAGACATTCGTGGGTCTCGATGGAACTCTTTTCTTCGTCCTGATCTTGGGAGAAATGCGTTTGAAAACATCTTCCATGGAATTTGAAGCAGTTATTTTCTTATCGATGAGCTGGGCGAGACGGACGAGACGCTGACGATCTTTCTCTTTCTTCTCTGGGCGGAGACGAAGTTTCTGCATGAGATAGATATCCTCGATGAGAAACTCTTTACTCGCGACATAGAGACGTTTGTCATTTATGAGCTTTCCAGTTACGATATCACGATACGTTATACCCCTTTTTCGTGTGAGTGCGACTTCATACCCAAACTCACTGGGTCGCATGAAAGGAATATCCAGAATACCGCCAATATTCACATCTTCTATTTTACCAGTTTTAGGTGAAAAGTTGCGAATGTTCATATCGAGAGCGAAGAGTTCCACATCTATGAATACATCACCTTTATTTGGGGCATTACCGGTACCAGATTTCTTCTTCTTAATCATAGTGTATCGTCTCGTGACATATGGACCAGACCCCTTGAACCCAATACCAAGAAATTTGAACAACTTGGAATGTTTCTTTTGCATCGCCATGACCCTCTTTTTGATACGCAAGTTAAGTCTCTTGGCGAGTTCTCCCAACTTGTTCCACAATCTGAGTTTTATAGCCTGAAGTTTACCAAAGTACTTCTCGTTCATGGGTATACGGGGAACAAACTTGGCATCGATGTCACTCGTGACGATGCGATCATCCAGAGGAACATATAGATTGAATGCTTCTCCCCCACTCACGATAAGATCACCCGAAGGATTTAAGAACTGTGTCAGCTCACCCAGAGTGCTTAGAATGATGTCACGAATCGAATCTGTCACCAAGACATACATGATCTTTTCGAATGTTTTATCAGAGTGAGCACTTTTCGCGCGACTACGGAACTTACCCAAATCTCTTTGCAAGTTTCTTTCGTAGTACTTTTTCAATTTTTCATCCTTGAAAAAAAGATTTTCATTCAAAAATTTGTCAATCGTAGACTTTGAATAAATGTGATCATCCATTATTATATCGCGATATAATAATATGGTGTGCCAAGATATTTTCGGCGACTGTCGATGTTATGCCTACAAAGATGACAAAGAGCAATTCTGTGCAAAGAGACAAGGACCAAACTATGTTCAGTGTTCGGCCGACTGTTGTATGGGTGGTTGCCCTGATGACGGTTCCAGACAACCGTATCGGTTCATAGATCGTCCAACAGTTCCAATCACTGCGATGAACAAGACCTCACTCTTTTTTATATGGCTATTTGTTACCATTATGAGTATTGCTATATTCAGGAACTTAAAGATTACCCGAGTAAGAAAGATATAATGTCCCTCGAAACCATCCAAACCGAAATTGCCGCCCTCCGCAACGATATCAAGAACCTTGCGAAGCTTGTCCGCAAGGTCAAGAGCACCCAGGATGACCCAGATGGTGAGAAGGCTAAGGCTCGTGCCGCCAACAACGGGTTCAACCGTAAGCAGGATGTGACACCTAAGTTGCGTGAGTTTCTCGGACTTCCCGCTGGTGAGCTCATCTCTCGTTCGGAGGTGACCAAGTTTATCACCAAGTACATCACTGACAACGGCCTCAAGCACCCCGACAACGGTCGCCAGATTATTCTCGACGACAAGCTTCGTGCGCTTCTCGAGCCCCCTGCTGACATTCAGATTACCTACCTGAACATCCAGAAGTTCCTCTCCCCTCACTACGTGAAGAAGGAGGCTTAAAAAATAAACACATACATTAATAAACATGGTCTCTTTCATTACAAAGGAAAAGGCTGAACAACTTGTTGGTACAAAGATCAAAAATCTTGATTTGTACCAAAAGGCTTTTACTCATAAATCTGCTCTGAAGGAGTATGAACAATTTACCGAATCCTTCGAGACCCTAGAATTTATAGGCGATTCCGTACTTGGTTTTGTGATTACCAAGTTCCTGTTTGATCGACATGAAAGTAAGCAAGAAGGTTTCCTCACGAAAGCTCGTACCAAGCTCGTTCGTGGTGAAACATTAGCTAAAATTGCGAATGCACTTGGTCTCAACACTCTCGTCATCATGGATGAAAAGGGTATGCGTAACGGTTGGAACAATAATCCCAAGATTTTGGAGGATGTCTTTGAAGCCCTAATCGGTGCCATCTACATGGACATCGGCCTCATTCATGCGAAAGAGTTTATCCTTCGTATTTATCAAGATCCTAAACTCGTCGACATGAATTCCATCATGATTGATGATAACTTCAAGGATCATCTCATGCGTCATTGTCAGGTGAACAATTGGCAACTTCCTGATTATCGTGTCGCGGCACACCATGAAGGTCTCTTCTACATCGATATTTACATCAATAATACATTTTGTGCCAGAGGTGTCGCGAAGAGTAAGAAACAGGCTGAACAAAACGCAGCGCAGATGTATTTCCAAGTCATTGAAGAACTTAAAAGTTATAACTTTAGTTAATCTAGGATGCACCCAAATGTCAAAGCCCTAATTGAAAGGGAATATGCGGCACAAAAGTCTGAAGAATGGCTGGCTCTTCGTGGTAACATGTTAACTGCTTCAGATGCTGCGACTGCAATTGGAAAGAACAAATACGAAACACCAGAAGGACTACTCCTAAAAAAATGCGGTCTCGGTGAAAAGTTTACAGGTAATGCAGCTACGCGTCATGGTGAAAAATATGAAGATGAAGCTCGTATGATTTACGAAGAGAGACATGGTGAAGTTGTTCATGAGATTGGTCTTTGTCCACACCCAGTGCATACATGGCTTGGTGGAAGTCCCGATGGTGTTTCCGAATCAGGAAAGTTGGTAGAAATCAAGTGTCCACCACAAAGGGCTATTATTCCGGGTGAGGTCCCAGAGCACTATATGCCACAGCTTCAACTCTGTATGGAAATTTTAGATTTGGAATCAGCAGATTTCATTCAGTATAAACCAGCTGAGACGAACTGGCCTAGACCTGAAGAGTTTGATGTTGTGAACGTCCCACGTGATCGCGAGTGGTTTAAGACCTACCTTCCAGTGATGCGAGAATTTTGGGACAAAGTGCTGTACTTCCGAGAACATTTGGATGAACTTCCGAAACCTAAGTTGAAGAAAACGAGAAAGAAAAAAGAACCTGAACCAGTTGTCTGTGAAGTGGAAGTCATACCCGACGAAGATCCCTACGATGACGATTGAAGAACAATATACTCAAGCTAAAAACCAACTCCATGGTCGCCTCTTCGCGCCCTACCAGAGAGAGGGTGTCCTATGGATGCTTACCATGGAAAGTCAAACTTCGGGACCCAAAGGTGGGTTTCTATGTGATGAAATGGGTCTCGGTAAGACCGTGCAAATTGTTTCCACTATGCTTGGAAATCCGAAGCCGCGCACATTAATCGTCTTACCCAAATCTATCATCACCCAGTGGGTCGAAGAGATTGGACGCTTTGCCCCAAACCTCACTGTCAGTGTCTTCGATGGGCCTAACAGGAAGATTGATATGAAAGCTGACGTGACAGTGGCTCCTTACACACTCCTCAGTACCACAGAGACCACACCTCTCCATATGGTCTCATGGAATCGTGTCGTATTGGACGAAGCCCACGAAATTCGTAATAAGAAGTCGAAACTGTTCAAGAGTGTCTGTCGTCTCCAGACCCAAATCAAATGGATTGTCACCGGTACACCAGTGTTTAACTCAATGGAGGATTTTGTATCTCTGTGTACGTTCTTGGGTCTCTCGAAAGTGGTTGTACAGGGTATGACGAGTAAGATTAAAGACATCTACATTCTTCGCCGAACGAAGGAGGATCTCGCCAAGATCAATGAACGTCTTCGCCTTCCACCTTGTCACTTTGAGAATGTGGAACTGGAGATGTATCCAGATGAAAAGCAGTTGTATGAATTTGTTTTTCTTGAGGCACAAGAAACGATTAGGGATGCGTTCAGGGATGCTCAAAGTCTCAATGCCAAGAATATGGTCATCTTGGAGTGTCTCCTTCGTGCGCGTCAGTGTATGATTTGGCCTCAAATGTACCTGGATGGTGTGGCAAAACAAAGTAAGACACAGGCGGAGCAGTGGGTGGGGCGTTCCAAGAAAATGGAAACCCTCTTTGAAATGATCGACAGTCACCCAGATGAAAAGACACTCATCTTTTGTCAATTCAGGGGTGAAATGAACCATATCCAAAAGAACGTTCAGAGACCTGTCTACCGCATAGATGGTTCGGTTCCCAAGGAGGAACGTGTCAGGCAGATTGAGGGGTTCAGGAAGGCTCCTCCAGGTGCGATTTTTATCATTCAGATCAAGAGTGGTGGACAAGGTCTCAACCTTCAAGAAGCGACTAGGGTCTACATCACCGCACCTTCATGGAACCCCGCGACCGAATTGCAGGCCATCGGTCGAAGCCATCGTACTGGTCAGACGAAACCTGTGTATGTGAAAAAATTGGTGTATGACGAATGCCCGCGTTTTGTGAGTGTTGAGCAGGAGATGATGGCTCTCCAGGGTCACAAATCTATAGTGTGTTCCAAGGTACTCAATGATGAACGAATCGAAAAACAAATCCCAGTCAACAGGACGAGCGACAAAATCTCAATCTTGGACATCAAGAAAATTTTCAAAGCGTAATATAAAAGATGACTGTTGGTTCCCGCGCTGAAGTTTTTCATGGTAACGCTGATAAGACCGCTGGTGGTCTCGCGAAGAAGGATCTGATGATGAAGGATGGTCGCATCATTTCCAAGTCGGCGAGCAAGGCGGCGAAGAAGTCCCTCAAGAAGAACCCCAAGTTCAAGGCGTTCATCGATATGGCGAAGGAGAACAAAACATTCTGCCTCGTACCTTCGAAGAACACAAAGGCGTACAAAAAAATAATCAAGGATAATAAGTAAGCATGTCTCTCTCCAAGTGGGAAGATTCTGTGAAGATGGCAAAAATTAAATTAGGTATGGACCCTAAGAAGTTTACCAGGGTTCAGGGTAAACTTCTGAAGGAGGCTCAGGCTATTTATAGTATTTTACTTTTGAATAATTCTAAATCTTAAATTGAAATCCCTTGAGATTTTGTGGCTCATAGACAATGAGTTGATGAAGCTTCCAAGTACATCCGAACTTTCTGTTCAAGAAATACACACTGCCAAGTTCGACGATGGCATGTCCCGAATTTCTTGCGTAGAGACCGTTCTTGGCTTCATCCTTCACTGGATTTTTGTCCGCATCAAATACATTCGCCTTGATAAGATCCTCGATAGTCGTATCCACTTTGACCCTGAACTTTGGTTCACGATCAGGTGTTTCCTTCAGGTTGGAATTGAACATGGGTAGAAGCTCCTCCTTCGTCATAGTGCTCCCGAAAATCACCTCACTTTGTCCTACGACGGCATCGACGATCTTATCCTCGAGTGCCTTTAGCGTTTCGTAAAACTTTTTCATGTAACTTCCCTCCTCGTCATACCCCTTTACAGCAAAGTCGATATTGTATTTAGTAGGTCCGACTTCAGGTGTGAAACCAGAAACACCGAAAGGCATATACATACGGGGGAACTGTACACGGAGAGGTGTACCCTGTTTGGTAGAGAGGACAATTTTCCTGTTGTTGTACTCATTAATTTGGAGGTTTTCGAGAGCTTTGTCCATGTCTTGTGGATAGATATCCACGCAAAACTTTAAGCTGAGCAGGCCACGCAATCAGGCTCTAGACTAAACTGAATGGGTCGTGCTTTCGCCTTCGATCGGAGATAATACATCCCCGTCTTGAGACCAGCCTTCCACGCGTACATGTGCATCGAAGACAACTTGGACATCGTAGGACTTTCCATGAAAAGGTTCATAGATTGGGACTGGTCGATGAAACGACCACGGTCCGCCGCCATATCGATAATACACTTCTGACTGATTTCCCATACAGTTTTGTAGAGTTTCTTGATGTCTTCAGGAATGTCGACGATGTTTTGGATGGAGCCACCAGCCTTCACCATCAAGTCCTTCATCTCCTTTGACCAGAGACCGACCCTCTTGAGATCCTCGACGAGGTGCTTATTGACCACAACGAATTCACCCGCCAATGTACGCCTCAGGTAAATGTTCGTCGTGTAAGGTTCAAAGCATTCATTGTTACCCAGGATCTGTGCCGTCGAAGCGGTGGGCATAGGAGCCATGAGGAGACTGTTGCGGAGACCCTTCGTCTTTACACACTCACGCATCGCGTCCCAATCGTAACGTCCACTGAATTTCGTCTCACCTTCCCACATGTCAGGTTGGAGAATACCTCTGGACGCGGGAGATCCCTCGAAACTTTCATATGATCCATCCACCTCGGCCAATTCTGATGAGGCTTCGAGGGCAGCGTGGTACATAGTCTCAAAAATATGTGCATTCATGAGACGAGACTCTTCACAATCAAAAGGAAGACCACACATGTTGAACACGTCCGCGAGACCTTGGACACCTAGGCCAATGGGGCGATGCTTCATGTTGGAGCGCCTCGCCGTTTCGACTGGGTAGAAGTTACGATCGATGACACGGTTCAGGTTCTTCGTGACAGTCTTCGTGACTTCGTGGAGCTTCTCATAGTCGAACGTCTTGGTTTCCCGGTCTACATACTTGGGGAGAGCGATGGACGCTAGGTTACACACAGAAGTCTCATCCTTGTCTGTAAATTCCAGAATCTCTGTGCAGTTACCTGTGAGGATACCATTAAACACACCGCGATGTTTAAGTGGCTCATTGAAACAGAACGTGTCCGCCATGTCACCAAGGTCTTCAATGGAAACTATCTTCTCAAAGTGAAGTGCCTGGCGGTTTGGTTGAGCTTCGGTCT
>Ga0102954_1000184_pt1 | contig 18491 bp, 26 predicted proteins | sample SalPonA_C_H2O_MG_FD_78511 | JGI IMG/M metagenome (GOLD analysis project Ga0102954, IMG submission 78511) | Water microbial communities from South San Francisco under conditions of wetland restoration - Salt Pond MetaG R2A_C_H2O_MG | ecosystem: Environmental > Aquatic > Non-marine Saline and... | reverse complement strand
ATAAGCGTTCTTTCGGCGCAGCATCTATGGGATGACGCTACTGATGTGCGTATGTCAAAGTCGTTCTGTGTTGATGCGAAGACCCGGTGGTGTTTACACATTTGTTTTTTACGGAACACCCCAAACTTTTCTTTAAAATGAGACTAGTTGTGAGTAGCCGTGGCAAGCAAGTTTGATGTACGACTCTTCTCCAGATTCCACCAAAAATGCATACTGGAATTCATGTCCCAGAAGGTCGACGCTACCTGACGTCGACGTCCCCCTGACAAAGACATTCATCGGGGCGACAAGTTCTTCTGGGAACGGGACGAGCATCTTTTGTTTCCATTGAGTCCGTAGATTCATGCATTCGATGAGTCTATCTCGCTGGGATTTCATGATATCTTTAATTCGACAGGAGGATGATCCCTTAAGCCCTTATCTCACCTCATGACGTGTCTACATTTACAATCGCACCGTGCTCCGTCATTAGTTTGCAAGATGCGCCTGTAGTACGTGGTGAAACTGGGGGATGGCGAGGTGACGGAGTTTGTTGATCTCCTTGCAAGTCGTCGCTCAAGTTCTTCGGAGACGCGTCTTTGGATGGGCGTTTCGTACATGGATACGGCGTGATAGGACATGATATCAAATGGGGGGAGAAAATTTACACGTACTGCCACTCGATCACCCCGTTACGTGGCTTACCCCCCCAGAAACGCTGAGCAGTATGTGACTCAAAGTCGATGAGCACACCACCGCCTTTGGACGCATTCTTGGAGCAGCACCCGTTACAATCGTTATCCCCACAGGTATCGAGGGCTTCGACTTCCAACGTGTTTCCATTGTTTGGGTTCCTCACGCGCAGCTTCTTGCCTTTGACTCGTTTCCATGCATTTTTGTCTCCCTTTTTGAAGAAGGCGACGATGTTCCTGTCCCTAACTTCTTCGAGCTTCAGCGTCCCTTTGACACCTGCGAATTTGCCCATGTATTTGCATCCCGAGTAGTTTTTGCATTCTCCTTTGGGTGCACTGGGATCGTAGTTGGGTCCTTGGGGGCAGCAGGCCGGGTAGGAGGTGTAGTGCGTGGCATACGCCTTGTTCCACCCTCCGTTCGACGACAGGGACGATGATAGCATCATGGGAGTGGTCACGGGGGACGTCATGGGAGCGGCAGGAGTAGTAGGAGCAACAGGAGCAACAGGAGCAACATGAGGAGCAGCAGGAGTAGTAGGAGCAGCAACAGAGGTCTCGAGGTACGACGTCGGCTGTAGTGTAAAGTTGGAGTGAATATCACCGTAGGGCAGGTTCGTAAACGTGTCGTGATTACAGGTGTACATAACGATCAGTATCATCAGGATAGCAGCAATAATGAGCACTGACGATGAATGCATGACTACTTAGACCGTAGATATAAAACAACTGTCAGTGGAGTGTCCTGTTTTCTGGCACAAGAAGAATTTCAACAGCACCACCGTCTTCATCAAAGACAAGAAGTCCCGGATAGAAATTATCTGAGATTTCGAGGCGACATTGTGGACGGGGGGGCAGCTTGCCGTCGAACCACCCATCATCGAAGCGCCCCTGGACTTCCATCGTCTCAGAGTTGATGGAAATCCAGAAAGCTGGGAACTCCAAAGAGTCCAAGCGGATACCCTCTTCCGTGCACAAACAATCCACGCTGAAATGCGCACCTCGCACCGTCGATTTTGCAATTTTCCACATAGTATTCAATTTGGTTTAATTATGTGGACACGGTGGGATGGAGTGAGCCAGATCTGTTTCGGCGGGTCAAGGACAAATTCATTCAGTGTTGATATGCTGTAGAATAAAACGCATCTGTAAGATAATGGTCTCACTGCAAGACAAGACAAGAATCCAACATATCAACCGGTCCTATGTCAAAACCAAGTGGATTGCGCAGACACGGGCAGAGATTGCCAAGTCGTTCCCGAATGTGCAAGTCATCATCACGGAAACACCCCTCGTCTCCAACCCGTCAAGCTCTCCCGTGATTGTGATTCGTGTGAATGCGTTTGGAACCATCACACGCGTGTACATTGTCGATGCGTATACACGAGGGTCATGGATGGAAATTTTCTTTGGACATGCGATGTTGGTATGCAGCGTGCTGGTGTTGCTTGGCGCCGTGTATTACTTCCGTTTCTTGCACTGAAGACGCTCCCTGTTGGTATGTCCCCATGTGCACCCGGTATCCTCCCAGGTACCACAATGCCATTTGGAGCCGTCGTAGATGCGCAGTCCGTAATTATAATTTGGATCACGCTCGCGTTCGGTGCACCCCTTCTGTTCTGGGATGATTTCAAATGAGGAAATCTTGTCATTCCATTCACCCAGATTGGCGTAGCGTCCAGGTGGAAAGTGGATAACCTTGCCTTTGCGCCCGGCATCCCAGTATGCGATCACACTGGCTCCCTCTGGAACAATGACAGAGCTGTAGGTGTCATTCTCCTTGTTTATGAAACCCAGAGTCCCCTTGCTGATAGAGTCCTGGATATGGTGGGCATGAATTGGGAAATCCCTCCTGCTCCCGTTAAAGTTTGCGTCTTTGTAGAAGGATACGACGTCGTTTGGCCGTTCTCCGGAAGACCACAAGGCCCCAGAGTTGCCGATGGCCATTTTCGTCCCCGCAGCGGCCCCACCGGATACAACGCCACCTAGGAGAGGAACGAGGAGGGGGAAGAGGTATTCATCGCTGATGACAAGAGACTCGTTGACGGACCCTTGGGTACTGTTGGTATCACTGGTCATTTATAAGTACACTACAGATAATAATCATCCGTCGTTGCGCAGCAAAGTTTCAGGTACTTTATCACTTCGGAAACCCAGGACGTGTGTGAATACCTACATCCACAACACTCACATCGGTTCCATGGAGACCCTTTCACCCTTTGTTGTCGTTCCATCCATGCATCAACGCAGTATTTATGACAATACGCCATGGAGCCCGTACATGCACAAGGACAAATCAGCGGACCCGTGCCTGATAAACAGATTCTACACTCTGGCACCATGTAAGTGTCCCTGAAATTTTATTTCTCATCTACCCTTTATCATGGCAATCACCAAAACCGTCGCACAGAAACACAGGGAATGCAAGATGCAAGGAAAGGTCTACGATTCGACGACCAAGCGCTGCCGTCAGAGCAGGCGTGAGGCCGATGGACCTACCCTGGCCGAGAAGAAGGCCAGGTGTGAGGCCATGGGCAAGTTCTGGAACCCCACCACCAAGCGCTGCAATGCCACCGCCAGCCGCAGGTCTGTTTTCGGCGGAAAGGGACTCAAGACGTCTGGAGGACTGACCAGCAGGGACCTGTTCCAGGACAAGTACGGCCGCATCCGTTCCAGGGCCGCGTCTCGGGCTGCCAAGGCCAGGTGGGCGTCCATGGACCCAGCTACCAAGGCCATCTTCAAGGCGCAGCAGTACAGGTAATACAAGGTAATACAAGGTAATCATCAATACAATGCCCCCAAGAGGTCGGGGCCGTCCCTGAAAGAACTTGCTGCTCGGTGCAAAGAAGGCCAGGTCCTGGAAAGGGCGACCAAGCAGTGCAGGGATAAGAAGAAGGGTGGTCGGAAGAAGCGGGCGACGAAGAAGGTGCGTTGATGTCCCCACATCGGATTGCACTAGGAAGTTTGCCCAACTCATTTCCTAACAAAAGGCGCTCGCCTATTTTTTACAGATTCCGTCATCAACAACAAGGTTGCACGTCAAGTCAAACCCGTGTATTCTGTATGGCACGTTGCTATGCGATACAGAATATACGAACGTAATAGTATCCTACATTATTATGGATATGCACTCTCCTGCTGCCTCAACCAATGTGCGTCGTTATAGGGTGCCTCACGGCGTAGCCCTGGAGCGTACCATCTGTCATGTCCGACTGAATATGGAGAGGACGATCAGAGAAGCCAAGACCGCGTGTGTGTCTCGTCCCGGGAGCAAAGAATGTCAGGTGGCGTGGTCGACTGTTGAGGAGCTTTCGGAGACGTTGCACGGGCTAAAATCGTCTCGTCTTACGGTGCAAGACATCGTATGCAGTGCCACTCCTGACGACGTGGAGTGTCGGATGTATGACATTTGATTTTCTGTCATTATGCCATGAACCGACCGGATAGCCTTATCCTTGTAAAAGACATCCTGTTGCTTGGTATCCCCGCGCTTCTGTTTGCGCACATCATCAACACGCACGTGCACGATGTCTGGACACGCCTGGGCATTAACGCTGCGGTTGCTGGTATTGTTGTTTCCTCATTCCCGGACGTGATTGTGCGTCATCTGGTGGACAGGACATTTGCCGGTACGGTTGCAATCACCATTTTCCTGAGTGCGCAACAGTGGTCTTCGTAATTTGTACTCGTCAATCATCCGTTGTTTCTGACTCGACAATATCCACCATGGGCGTCACACCAACGGACGTGAGCACGCTATTGATTTCTGCCGTGCGTTGTTTAGACTCTTTGGATGCATAGGTGGCATACGTGAGCATGACGAGTCCGAGCGTACCGACTGTTCCGCTCGTAAATGCAAGGATGTCGGCGGTCTTAATGTTATCCACAGACGATGCAGCAAAGGCGAGGACACTTCCAACACCCGTCAACCCCTTGGCAATGGCTTCGAATGCGTCCCCTGTCTTCTTCCAGAAATCCCTCCATCGCAGAATTGATTTGACTTCTCGCTTAAGAGCCCCCGCTACCAGTGTTCGGACTTCATCTTGGACCAGCCTGGCTGTCGTGGACTGTTGCCTATCAAACGGAGACTCGATATCCATGAGGTATAACGCTATTATATTCTCACCTCCACGGTAGAAATGGAATGCTGTTGTGGTGCTCCGTGTGCTCGATTAGAGCATTTGGAGGTGTACATTCCGTCGCGCGTTGTTTCCCTGGCAAGAAAGATGCCGCATACGATGGTCCCCAACCAACAGCATCAGTCGTACCGATTTTCGTTGCTTCGATGTTTGCTGTCGGACGTGACAATCGACGGGAAGAAGATTAAGATTTGGTCATCTGAGGGTCACGGCCGTTTGGGACGTGTGTATGCCCTGACCCATCCTCGTCATGTTTTGAAGGTGAGCAAGACGGGGCTGGAAGCAAGCAATTATTCGTTACTGGCATCGCATAACATCCCTTGCGCGCACGTGATCGAAAGCCGGGACGTTCGTGTTGACGATACGACGTATTCCGTGACTGTGATGACGAGACTGGACTTTACGTTGACGGCCTTGTTACGAGCTGCAGGAATCGCCAACCGAAAGCCCCGGGGTCTGTCCGTGGCGTTGTCGGACCTTCTGGACCTGCTGCGGAAATCAAACATTGCCTACGTCGATCTCAGTCCGGATAACATCATGTTCTCCAGGGTTCGGGGTAATGTGTTCCGTGTGCACCTGATCGACCCGCAGTTTGTCACCTCTCTCAGCGTCTTTGAGCGTCTCTACAAATCTCGGGAGTACGATTGTATGTACTTGGCCTGCAAGCTGTTTGTGCTGGGGAAACTGCACGAAAGCTCATGGAAATTTGCACAGTCGTTGTGTCGTCATTTGTTGGGGTACGTACCAAGTCAGGGATCTGTGGTCCAGTTTTTACAGGAGCAGGCGCCTCGTGCGACGTCCATTGCGCAGTCATTAAATGCCTAGTTCTTCCACCAGCGCGGGTCGCACTTCGCGAAGGAGTTGTTGTGTCAGGTAGGTCATGATCACGTGCATTTCTTCCTTGTCTGATTCCGTGGAGATGTCGTCTGGCATGACTGTAAAGAGATCGAGGGTGAACCACACCTTGGTAAAGTCTCCCCGGAATGCGTAATACTTGCGAATCACGCCGTCGTACTCACCGTCGTAGATGTTGGCGTTGGCAGCGGCACGAATGATGGGAATGGCATCCCTCTTTGATTTCGTTTCGAATGGGAGGTTTTGGATGGATGTCAGGAGATCCGAGAAGATGTTCCGAATGTACTGCAACTTGAGTCGATCGTTGACCGTTGCCAGGCGTGCAAGATCCATTCCTGTATAGCACGGAAAATAAATGTGTGCTACTTACCATATGAAATTCATGGCGCATAAGATCCGTATGGTTGCTCAGGCGTTTGTCATCCTGTTTGTGCTGATTTCGCTAACCCACGCGTTTAACGTAACGAAAGCGCCTCACCCCGTGTTGCTTGCATTGGCCTCTGTGTCCGCTTTCTGGATGATCAATTGCCGGACCACCTGGCTGCCATTCCTGGGACCCACGGCGTTCCCGATTGGTGTACTGAAGCCCCGTCTTCCTCATGGCCATGATACCAGTGTGTCTGTCAAAGCCCCTGCGGATGCGATTGCCGCCGTGTTCTGGGCCAGCGAGAAGCCTGCTCCCAACCCCTTTGACGCGTACGGCTCGTACGAGAACTCTGGCGTGGCGGAGGTGATCAATGGTGAAGTGTTGTTCCGGGTTCGCGCGCCACACCCGTACACCGTTGGAAACGCCGTGATGAAGAAGACGGTGGCGCCGCATGTGCACTACAGGTGGATCACGGAGACTGGCATGCTTTCCGGCGTGCGCACCACGTTCGTGTGATACACTTAAAGCAGCAGCGGGGTATAGGGTTGGTCATGATTGAATCGAAGGAAGAGGTCCTCTTACGGACGTTAAAACGGTACTATGCGAACGATACCTCGGCGTTACAGACGTTGACGGAGGTGTTGCGGGGGAGGACGGGTCTCTCGTTGCGCACCCTGGATTGGCTGGTCACCAATTACTCGAAGAAGAACAACATCACCTACCAGCACGGCAACAAGGTGGTGAATGTGTATATGGAATACAAGGGGTGTTTAAAGGCCTATTCGAAGCGTCTTTTTGACCCTTTTCAGCGGCGCAACAGGATATCAATCGTGGATTCTGACGGTACTTCATTACAATCCACGATTGGTCAGCTCAACTTCTTCCGGTTTGCTCTCTCGAACGGTATTATTCAGTATGCGCTACAGCATCTCCAGGTGATTGAGCAGGATATGATGCAGTCTGTGAAAAACAGAACCTCGTCTGGCGGCGTTTCCACCACAAAGCGCAAGGAACTGTCTCGAGCTGCCATCAAGAGTGCAACGTCGACGGATATCAAGGTGACTGTTCGTTTTTCGTAATTACATTTGTTGATAAAAATTCTCTGTAACAAGCAGTATATGGACATTCGTACGACAAAAACCCTGGAGTTACCCAAGAGCGATGTACCTGTTCGCCTTCCTGCACCCCGACAGGCCGTGTTTGATCCCACTGCCACCATTGCCGAGGTTGGCCCGGTAAAAGAAGACCAGTCCCATGCGTACAACCCCGGAATTATGCATACGTTGTTGGCGGATACACAGGAGGCATTCACTGGCATTCCGGAGGATTTCACGAGCGGTGCTGGCTTGCAGGAGGCGTTCACAAAACAGAACAGACTGCGTGGCATTGGTCTGTTGCTTATCCTGGTGAGCATAGCAGTTATCATTGTGTACCTGATTAAGCATGCGTAAATTTGGAGACATCCCAATTGATCTTGTTCAGATCGTTGAGTTCGGCTGATAAGATGTATGTCTCCGGAATTGTCGTTGCGACTGACATATCATACGCTGTGGGAATGTATGGACGAGCCCCGTAATACTTAATTGCCAGCCAGACACTGGAGACGATGCTGCACTTTGCTGACAGTCGCACGGCCATCTTGCAGATAAAGTCGTCTATCATATACTTACACATCGGATGCATCTGATCCAGTGTGTAGACGAGGAAGAGCACTTCCAATGTCCTCAGATTTCCATTGGACGGAGAGTAAGGTGTCACTTTCCGCTTCGACGTGCGGCATAAATCGTTCTCGTATGCATTTCCAAATATCGATATTGAGTTCTCGTGTCTCTTTCTCTTGCAGGACGACACATTCCGATTCTCCTGGTGTTGTGTAGATTGTAAAACGCACGGCTCTTGGCGACTCATTGGTGATGGATTCAAGAATGCCTGCCTTGTATCCGAACACTCCTACTTCAGATTTTCTGACCACCAGGAAATCTTTCATAGGATTGTGGTGGCTTGGTGGTTGGTCGGGTGGGTCTGTGGTCTTTAAGCCATTCTTTTTTCTTCGGAGATTGGTAGTATGTGGTGGATCATGGTGGTACTTGCCGTGGTCGTTTTGTGGGTACACCCTGCACAACTGCGTGCGGCGACAACACGGCGGACACAGCGACAGAAGCAACAGAAGCGGAGACTCCCGACCGTTCCGCCCGTGCAGCAGCTTCCCTTTGACGTGTTACAGCACCTGGAGACACTTGTTGATCGTTTTCGTGATACACGTGACTGGTCTTGTCTGGTTGACGTCGCGAATGTGTATGATCACGGGTGGTACCCGCAATACCGCTCGAACAAGGACTTGGCAACGACATTATTCGAGCTTGGTTCCCGGTGTCCTGACCCTGACGTTTCCAGACACTGCATGATACAGGTATTGATTCGGACAGAGATTCCGGACGAAGACAATGGCGCCGATCATCTTCCGTTGATTCCCGGGTACAGCATTGCCGAGCTAGCCCAGCGGTATTACCACCAGCAGCAGACAATGACACCTACGACACCCCCACCGACGCCACAACGACGTGTGATCACCAACGTGCCGGAGGTTCTGATTCCGAACGATCCACAGAACGTGCATGACCACGGTGTGATGCGATCGCTTTCGAAGAAACTGAAAGGTCTCCCTGTTCCAGAAACGCTTCAGGAGAGCACGGTGGAGGAGGTGCGTGCATACATCCTGGACTGTGAAAGCACGGAGGAAACGAAACGGAATGCGCTGGAAACATTGGATAGTTTATCGGATGTGGCGCACAGTGTGTTGGGTATGAGCGAGCAAGATGCGTTGCACAGGGTATGGGGTTCCGTTGACGAGGACACAAAGGCCATCCTGGTGACCCAGCTTGCCTCGTCGGTTGAGAACGGGAGTGTGGTATGTAGCACCGGAAAGATGGGACGAATGGTGGGAACATTTGACGGCATCCACGAAACACCGATCCGTCCCTTATGGGCCATTCGGGAAGAGATTGGATCGTTAGCAGCGTCAATGCGAGATACTGGAAAAACGAGTGACGATTTCAGGGCATCCTGTCTCCAGACCTATGTTTCGGAATTGGGGATGAACCCTCAGATTATCTCTAGTGTGGTGGATGAGTATGCCCCATACATAAATCAAGATGATGGATGAGCCTTGTTGTAAAATTTGTTGCGAGGACAAGCCGTGTGTGGAAGCGCCCTGTTGTTATGAACAGGTTTGCTCGTCATGCGTTCTCACCTGGATGACCCAGGAAAAACGCCCATCTTGTCCGGTGTGTAATGTGATTTGGTCAGTCTTCGATATGGACAGAATCTTTGGCCGTGCTGGAATGCCTGTTGTGGAGAGCTTTACAAAGTCTCTGATCGAGGCGGCAGTCCCTGGTTTGACCGGTCAAATCGGGGTATACAAGAAGAGCCGCGCCGCAATTGCGAGGTATACAGAACTGGAGAAGAAGGTCAAGAGTGCACATGAAGTGCTGTTGAGATGTTCCGAGAAGAAGAAGAACGATCTGGGGATGCTTATGGGGACACTGATCCCTCCCACCGTCAGTGTGCCCACACTCAAGCGGTCCATGACTGAGTGTCCTTTGGACCATCTTCGAAACGTGAACGATCATGTGCAAAAGTCGTTGGAAGTATACCGCGGCATTCTCCCAGAAATGTGTGCAGCCTACCACGGACTCTGCTCTCGAAACCTGATTGATCGAAAGATGTACGGGAGGGCTGTGTCGGTGCTGTGGTTGGAGCATGATGTGCTGGAGATGTCGTGTCAGGCCATCCCGGCGTATTTGGATGCTCCCGACGATGCAGAGGTCTTTGGCAAGCTTCTGGAGATTGTGTATTTGGTCAAGGCGGGTCCCAATACAATCACACAGGTGCGGTGGGGATCGTTTACGGAGACCGTGGAAGATATCCACATGGCCCGCTTTGCAAAGGTAGACTTCAGTGCCAACGTCGCTGCTGCATCGAACAATCCAACAACGGAGGCTGCGTGTACATCCTGCGGCCTCGAGCGCGACAGTGTTCAGTGGATACGCCAGGTGACAAGTCATTGTCCTCAGTGCAAGAAGATGCCCGGCACGCTGTTCTTCTACTTCCAGCTCAAGTATTCGGCTGTGGATGCCAAAACGTGCGGGGAACACGCTGCAGAGTTGTACGAACCTCCCGCCCCCCCGAGCGAGAAGGTAACCTCCACCATCGACATGATTGAGCTTATGCAGAAGGAGAGCGTTGCTGCCATCAGATCCCTGAATACGCGGATCAGGATGTATAAAGAGGAGATGGAGTCGATACTGATGGCACGGGATATCAACCGACAACAGTTTTACATGGTGGACAGTCCCTCGCCTTCTCACGTCCAAAAACCGTTCTTTGAGATGATCCGGTGCACGGCAGCAGAGTGTCCGGGCGTGGTGGATCTGGGCAGGGAGTCGGAGACCTCCTCGTGTTGCAGCGTGTGTGACGTCGAACACTGCCGGGATTGCTGGAAGGTTGGCGGCAGCGGACACATCTGCCTGGATACGGATTTGCAGAACGTGCGTACAATCAAGGCGTCATCAAAGCAGTGCCCCGTATGCCGGACGTGCATTGAGCGGACGGATGGGTGTCCGATTATGTACTGCACCCAATGCCGCACGGGATTCAACTACGACACGGGTGAGCGCATTGAGGGCCTGGTGGACAATCCCCACTTTTACGACGAGCTGTTCTCGGAGCAAGAGCAGCAGACAACAACCTTTTACCCAACGGAGGGAATTGCGTCGGACCTGGCTGGTATCGAGCAGTTTAACGGGTACACTGCCGACATAGCATACCGAACGTTGGAATCTGATGATATTGTGCACCGAACGATTGCTCGGAGTGTTCGGATCATCCTGGACACACCACTGGTGAGTCTGACGTTGACGAGGCTGCGGACGCTGTACATGTTGGTGATGGAGCAGATTCTGAAGTACGTGTGCGGGGATACGTCGTTGCAAAACGTGATCAAGACATTCCTGCTGATTCACCGCATTGAGTCCTACCTCCGGAAGACTGATTCCCTGATCAGTTTTGTGATGTGTATCAAGTCTCGAGTGGAGCTGTTGCGAGTGATTGACGATGCTGGGAAATTGGAGCGTCAGCACAATTTACAGTTATTGCATGCTGAGTGTACAAGCGTTATTACAAGTTTATCAATATTGTAAATGATCGATCGCGATAACCAAGTGTCCCCTCTTCCACTCCCTGGCTGTCCCTGACGATCCCGGTGAATTCGCGATGAGTGTCAAAATCCCCGGGGCGTTACGAATACATGTGGAAGACAGGAGGGCAACATGACCCCCCCTGACCGCCTGGATGCATTCCCCCCTGGGTGTCTGGACCGCCTGCACGGTGTACCCGGGCAACACTGACTGGACTTTTTTTACAAGACTCAACATCAGTCGAAATAGATAATGCCAGTTCCAGAGTGGTGTCCGTCCTTTCTCACTTCTTTGCGCTGGGTCACAGAATCCCAGAACGATTTCATGGCATCATTGAGGTGGATGTCGTCACACACGACTCGGCCGGTATACTTGTGTTCCACCAGTGCATCGATGAATTGACGCTCTTGTATGCCATCGTGTGGATCGATATCGAGCATGATGAGCGTGGTTTTGTCGACGAAATCCGGGATGGCCTCGATACCGTTTTTGATGCGGAAGGAGATGTTGGGTATAGTCTTAATCGGGACGTCATCTGGGATGAAGGACTGGATATCGTAGGTCCACACCTCGACGTTCGGGTTCCGAGACATGGCAAATGCACTGAGTCCGTACAACGTGCCAACGTCAACAACGATTTGACCATCCATATCACTCGTTAATTGTTCCAGCAACCTGTAATGCTCAACGCCTTCTGGTTCGACGAAATAGCGTTGATACTCTGGGGGGGCATGTTTGAGACAGTCCATTTGATTTTTTTGCGAACTATACGTTTCGAATATCAATGATATAGATATTCAGAAGGGGTAGGGGCCTCCTCATAACTTAATCAAAAAAAACAATAATACGGGGCCAAAACATCATCGATTCGCAAGGCCCGAATCGTCATTGACAAATGCTGACTGACGACTACAATGATAACGTAATTACTGTCGACGACCGTGATACATGTGGACAGTTTCTGGAGTGGTATGACCGTCACCAGGGGGATTTGCTGGGGCAGAAGGTGACCTTTCGGGTGAACCCCTACACGTGGAACAGGGTGGCGCCGGCATACCTGGTGAACAAGAAGATGGGAAGTGTGACGTTGTGTGCCATAAAACACGAGAGCATCACCCTCCCTGTATGGCAGCCGGAGTGTGACGAGTTGCACTGTGAGTTTGTGGAGCCAAGTGAGTCTCTGCAGGTGACGTCTACAGATTCGACGATCCAGTTTCTGCTGGGCGACAGGAGCAAGAGCATACGACTTCCGGAGATGCAGAGACACGATTCGCTGGATACGATTATCTACAAGGGATCGGATGATGACACATCGCCGACTGCACCAACTGTCCATTTGACGCATCCACCCATGACTGCATCAATTTCGGTTCGGAATGTGCGCCTGTCCCCTGAATCGTTTGAGCACATTCTGACAAAGTACAAGACGATTGAGATACTGGACATTCGTGTTGCTGACATGCTTCCGATGGTGTGTCAGGCTGAGCACGTGCACATATCGGCATCGCTGCTGTGTTGGGTAGCTTCTTTCCCGAACTGCAAGACGCTGAAGATTCATTTGGATGTGCTCCATTTGGATATGTTGGATGTCCCCGTTGTGGAGTCGGTGTATGTATACGGCACTGTGACGACTCCCGGGGAGTACATCCAGGTTTACTCGGAGGTTGACCATGCCTTCAACAATGATACAAGCAACGTACAATGTAGCATCTCGTTTGGGGGGTGTGATTTTTGATGATTCTTTATTGATTGATTACTATGTACATACTCATAACAACGAATCAGCATACATCAGCAGTCAGATCGGCCCAGGATGAGCACGTGAGCATATCCGAGCCGAACACCATATGATCAAGCCGTTTCATGAACCGTTCTCTGCTCTTCTTCTTTACCTTTTTGGGTTTGCTCGTGACCACGGGTTCCTCCATCAGGGAGTTGGCAACGCTTTCTGTGTACGCGTCAATCAGTGCCACACAGAGTTCGTGTGCCATCAGGGCGACGTACCCCCCGTTCCTGAGGACTGGTTCGCTGAGGATGGTCCGTTCGACACGTGTTCTCAGGTAACACGTCCCCTCTGTGACAATATCGAGACACCTGATGAGCGTCGATCCACTGCAGCTGACGTCCCCTCTGACAACGCTCACGAGTTTCCTGTACTCCGGGACGATTGTTTGGTCATCAATGTACAACACCAATAGGAACGATGCTTTCCTGACACATTCGCTCCTGAGATCATGGGATAACGAGTCCCAAAACCGCGCAAGATCCTCTGCCGGGTACGACATATGATTGCTCGAGTCTTTGCACCGCATCGAGTTGATTTCGTGTTTGTACATGCTCAGGCAGTTGTCGCACACGTGGACGGCGTACATGGTATCTATGACGACCACACTCCAATGGCTCGACGTCGCAAAGACCCGATACCCGCTGAATCCGTCGGAGAGTTCTGCCCGGTACGCTGCCATATCGTCCCTGTGGCTCTGGGCAAGCATTTTCCAGTTCTCGTGTATCGGAGGCAAGTTGGTGACGTGCTGTGTGTTCGTGGTGTAGACAAGCCGGAACGTATACTGATTGGGCATATCTTCCGAAAACAAGTCGTTAAGCATGGCGATGAAGAGACACGAGTCGGCCGTGGTGTCATCTGTGGGAACGCTTCCATCCCGAAGATGTTGACAGAGGAAGTTTTTTTTCACGGAGGAGCCTTTCATTGTTTAGTGTATACCTGACCCTCACCACTCTCATATTAAATAATTAAGAGAGGGGGTAGCCCTGTTGAGTTTTTTTTGGTTGGAGGGTAGACAGGTACAATGAACGAAAGCGTTAGTGAAAAGATCAGAATCGTTAACGAATGTTGCGAAAAACTGCTGGAAATCTACGATGCCAGTAAAGTCCAAGTCGCGCAACGCGAGGTGGTGTATGCGCAAATGAATCCCATCAACGCACCGTGCAGCGCTCTGTTGTGCGAGAATCTCAAGGAAGAGTTGAAGCAGCACAAGAGCATCATGGCTGCCGTAACGAATGGACTGAGTAATCTGCAAGGAAAGATACGCGCGTCGGAGAAGATGGACACCCCGGTGAAGATGCTGCAGCTCCAAGACCCGATGTATGCGTACGAGTGCGACGAGAACGATTCTAACTACGCGCTGACAGGTCGTGCGCGTCAGATATTGGAGTCCGTCGTCACGTTAGATTCATCAGGGGATGCGCAACCAAACATGACAACGGTACTTTTCGGGCCGAAAGGGAATCCCACCGAGCTGTTTGGGTGGGAAGTCGTCGGTCTGTACAATCAGCTTGTCCACGGCCCTAAGACTCTGCACGAAGCGTTCGCCCCTGTTGTTGACAAGTGGAAGACTAGCAGCAAGGAAAGATTGCAGAATCTGGCTGTTGTCATGGAGTCCGTCCTGCCGACAAATGAAGACCTGAATACGAACGAGAATGCGTCACCGAACAAGGACTGGTACGCGCACGAGGAGTGGGTCGATTTCCGGAAGGTGTACGACCCCTCAACGTACTGCAAGCTCCATAAACGTATCGACGCCGTGTTAGCTGCGATCGAGAAGAATGCCCCCGAGAAACAGGAGGGTAAGAAGCGTCGGTCCACCACGAATACGGGCGATTTTGTGCGGCTGGATTTGGCATGTGAGAAATCGACGGCACTGGAGCACGACATTGAATGTTACCTCAAGTCGATTGGATCTGGCAAGGTGGCCGACCCGGTGACGAGCAACAAACAGAAGCGGGGATGGGGCGTGCACTGGAATCAACTGCCCTCCGAAAACTACAGGAAGCAGCTCAGGAATATCCTCATCTTCTACCGCAAGACAAAGTCCGGAGAGAACCCTGCGTCCAGTTTGAAGATCAAGGTTGCTGAGAGCAAGTTGACACAGTTGTTGGATGTGACGCAGGTGAGGAACTTTATCACGACGGACAAGCCACAAGGGTTGCCGTATTGCGCGCTTGCGGAACTTTGCAAGAATGGCTATATTGGCTAGATTTTGGCAATTCTTTTACTACGAATGATGTAATAACGATGATGATCCAGAACAGTTCTAATGAATGAGGTGCCGCCGTTACTGCTGAATGAATTTGATCACTTGGATGACTTGGATGAACTAATGCGTGATTTTCTGTGACCTCTCTGTAACACCAATCAATTTCAAATTAAAATACGAAACAAATAGTACATACAATGAATAGGGACAAGGCTGCACGAGTGATCCAACGTCGCTTTCGGAAACGTCTCCAAGAAGAACAGCACAGAAACGATACCACACCGTCTCGACGCACGAATGTACCTATTAGCGGTTCTCACGACTATTTGGCGAAAGGACGTGGCATCATTTTCCCGGTTGGAGTCAAAAGCAATGGGGAACTGATTTGGCGCACAGAGGATGTAGACTTTCTTGCAAGGTGGTTCTCGTCAACGTCCGTCCCGACAAATCCATGGACACGGGAGAAGCTGGGCGACCCCACACTGCCACGGCATGTGTACACTGCAGTCATGCGCAAGGCGGTGAAGAAGCCCGTGGTACTGCCGAATAGTGTACAGCAATTGAATGCATATAATGAAAATAGGCGACAGTGGGACATCCTGGTAAACGAGACAGCATTGCGCTCGTACCTGGAAAACTCAGGGGACCCGAACGCCTTTGCTTATCGCACCAACATACCGTTGCTCCATTGGCACGCCAGACGGTTGGTGTCGATGGACATTCGCAATCACCCTGTCCCGGTGGCTTCTGAAATTGCTGCTATCAACAACAGGAACGTACGGATGGTACGGTCGCTTCTGGAGGCAGGTGCAAATCCTAATACCATTCACAACGGGTACACACTGCTGTACGTCCTCTGTTTGTCCAGCCATATAGCAATCGGCAGCAGGGGCAGGACAAGCATGCATGGCCGTCAATACGTAGTCAAACCAGATGCGTGGATGACTGTGATCAGACTGATGCTGGAGCACGGTGCGGACCCGAATATCAAATCCAGCGACGACAAGACTCCCCTCGATCATCTTCTGGGGTGTTACGACATCGAGGAAGAGAACAGTACCGGTCTTCTCCCAATCCGACTGGAATGCATCAAACTGATTCGAGAGCACGGCGGGAATGCATCACGGGACGTCATACGAGAGACGAGGGAGTGTCTTTCGAGGCGGATTTGGAAACTGGTTCGGATGGCGCTGCAATAATGTGTCTTTAACCAGCGCTTAAAGACCTCCGAGACCCTCACGTGTCGTCCGACACGTGTCAATTTTGTCGTAACACATCCAAACGTTCATACAGTCAAAGTCAAATCCACTCCCTAGATATCCATCATCGCCTCTTCCTCGTCGTCAGACTCCCCGCCCGTGTCGCCGCCGATGTCCAAGTCCTCCAAGTGGTCCTCCCCGCCATGTCCTGCCTGCTTCATCAGGTCGACTTCCGCGTCCGCCTTTGCCTTCTTATTCATCATGTCCAGCTCGAGGCTCTGGCGCTTCCTCAGCTCGGCCTCTTGTTCCTGCTTTTTCTTCTCCTCGGCCTCGGCCGCCTCCTGCTGCTTCTGAACCTCCTCCTGGCGCCTCCTCAGCTCGCCCTTGGACAGGTCCGCCCAGCCCTTGGCGTCCTTGATCTGCACGTCCTTCTTCTTCTGCCCCCCCGGTGCTCTTCTTGATGATCTGCGGCTGCGTCCACGGCCCCGTCGTCGACACAAACGTGGTCACGTCCACCTCCTTGATCTTCTCCGGCAGACTCTTCGCCCCCGCCTGCAGCCGATCCATCGCCAGCTTATGCCTCTGCAGCTCCCCCTCCCACTCAGCCTCCACGTTCTTCGCCGCCCACTTCTTCTCAAACGCGTTGCTCGCAGCGTCCCCAAAGTTCCTCACCTGGTGCCCCTGCGGATTGAACATCCGACAGTTCTCAAAGCACAACCTCACATCGTCCCTCAGCTCGTAGATGTTCTTGTAGTGCGTGCGGCTATCCAGGTTCTTCTTGATCGTCCCCAGATCCCTCGGCTCTTTGATAATCTCGTAATACTCCGGATAATAATCCCCGCTCACCGGCTCCCCAAAGTACAGCTTGGTATTGCCATTCTTCAGCAGATCCGCGATAATCCGCGTGCAGTTCTGCCACATCTTCCCCTTGGTCTCGTCGTGGTGCCTCCGCTCTGTCGCCACTGTCAGCGCGGAAACCACGTCTTTTTTGGTACTATACGAAAACCTGCCCTCCTCTAAGCACGTGCAGCACGTGTCCTCCGAGTCCACGGGTTGATCGCAAAAATAGCAGAGCATGATAAACGGATGGGTGGTGTGTATGTAAATAAGAATGCGTGGCTCTCACACGTTGCGAATTTCGTGTAAGTCAGTCATGCGCTATCAGACACAAAGGTCGTTATTCCTCAAGTTTTGATTACAGGATCCATTGGTTTGGACGGTACAACGTGGAAATCCAAGTAAACAATCATCAATCAAATATATTATGTATTAATGATTATATGATATTCGCGTATGAAAATAACCACTGGGTAAATCCTGAAAGATCTACCAGTGCAACGAGAAGAGAAGATGAACGAATATGGTTGAGAGGTGTCGGAACCGGTGATATGGGGTTGTTGGGTGAATTAAGGACACTTGCTGATGCGGCCAGATACAGGACAACCCATGTAGATGCACGAGGAAGACGGCGTCCCATGTATCGCCCCATGCTCGAACAACTTCTTGGAGGAGACATTCAGCAAATGAGGAGACATTCAGCAAATGTCATTCGTGCCCGGCCAAATGCTGCTCCTCAGAGGAACCACGTCATTGATGCACACACGAAATACATCGGGAGCAATTTTACAGAACTGAACAGTCTGAGATATATCCCAATCAATAAACGCGTGTATTTGACTACAGACGTGAACAGAAACGGAAAAATCAAACACGTGTACAATAGAGATGGATTAGAGAGGTGGATACAAACACGGAGGGGACAGGCAACATCTCCTTTCACACGTCGTCGTATCACCATGCAAAACGTTCGCCCTTTGCGTGATTGATTGATGTCAAGTCATTTGTGCCCAAATCATAGCCACAGTCCTAGCGCACTGTGGATGTACGCCATCTTGCAGTCGGGAAGATGAATGGCGTGAATGACGACGCGCATGAACTCCTCCTCATCGGATGACACAGAGTATCCGAGCGCTTTTTCGAATTCACTTCCGGGTGTGGGTGGACCTTTGAGATGGTACATGACGGTGCTGGGATTCCTCAGGGACGACATGTAGACGACCGAGTGCCACTTCT
>Ga0102954_1000179_pt1 | contig 18777 bp, 13 predicted proteins | sample SalPonA_C_H2O_MG_FD_78511 | JGI IMG/M metagenome (GOLD analysis project Ga0102954, IMG submission 78511) | Water microbial communities from South San Francisco under conditions of wetland restoration - Salt Pond MetaG R2A_C_H2O_MG | ecosystem: Environmental > Aquatic > Non-marine Saline and... | reverse complement strand
ATAACTTTATCAGTACCTTTATTAGATTCCCAATCTTTTTGTGGTGCTAAGGCAATTCTAGCTCCATTTGCTCCACCTCTTTTATCTGAATCTCTATAGCTACTAGCACTTGCCCAAGCAGTTGATACTAGTTGTGATACACTAAGTCCACTTTTTAATATTTCTTCTTTTAAAAGTTTTTCATCATTTGCATTAATTAATTCGTAATCTCTTGCAGGAATTGGATCTTGCCAAATTAAATCTTCTTCAGGAACTTCAGGCCCAACATAGTTTGATTTTGGTCCCATGTCTCTATGAGTTAATTTAAACCAAGCTCTTGCAAATGCATCACTAAACTCTTCTGGATTTTCATGGAATCTTTTTGAAATTTTATTATAAATTGGATCCATTTTCATAGCCATATCAGCTGTTGTCATAATAGTAGTAACTTTTTTACTAGGATCATGAGCAGCAGGTGCTAGGTGTTCATCTTTAACATCTTTTGGAACCCATTGCCAAGCACCAGCTGGTGATTTTGTAAGTTCCCAATCATATCCCATAAGTAAATCAAAATATCCATTATCCCATTTTGTAGGATTTGGTGTCCATGAACCCTCAATTCCACTTGTAATTGTGTCATCACCTTTACCACTTAAGAACTTACTTAACCAACCTAATCCTTGAGCAACAATTCCTTCAGCTTCAGGTTCAGGTCCAACATTTGCAGCATCTCCTGCTCCATGACATTTACCAAATGTATGACCACCTGCTGTTAGCGCAACTGTTTCTTCATCATCCATAGCCATTCTTTTAAATGTTTCTCTAATATCAAGACCTGATTGAATAGGATCAGGTTCACCATTAGGACCTTCAGGATTTACATAAATAAGTCCCATTTGAACAGCTGCTAATGGATTGTCAAGTTCTTCTCTTTTATCACTGTTTTCATACCTTTTATCACCAAGCCATTCTGTTTCTTTTCCCCAATAAATATCTTCTTCTGGTTCCCAAACATCAGCTCTTCCCCCTGAAAAACCAAATGTTTTTAGACCCATAGATTCAATTGCAACATTACCCGCTAAAATCATTAAGTCAGCCCATGAAATTTTGTTACCGTATTTTTGTTTAATAGGCCAAAGTAATCTTCTAGCTTTATCTAAATTTGCATTATCAGGCCATGAGTTTAATGGAGCTAATCTTTGAGAACCAGTTGCTCCACCACCTCTACCATCACCTGTTCTATATGTTCCTGCACTATGCCATGCCATTCTAATAAACAGTGGTCCATAATGCCCATAATCAGCAGGCCACCAATCTTGTGAATCTGTCATTAGAGTTTCTAAATCTTTTTTTAAAGCATCATAATCTATTTTTTCGAACTCTTTTTTATAGTCAAACTCTTCTCCAAGAGGATTAACTTTATTTGAGTGTTGTGAAAGTATTTTTAAATTTAATTGATTAGGCCACCAATCTTTATTTGATGTACCTCCATTTCTAACAGTTGGATTACTTTTCCCAAATCCAAATGGACATTTACCAGCCATAATAACTCCTTTAAAATAATATTTAATTGTATATAAAAATCATACTCCTATAAAACTTAAATAAATATTAATTATTAGGGGATAAATTTTTTCTTTTATAAATAAAAAAATTTAATAGTATAGTTGAATTTAAAAAAGTTTTTCAACTCTTTTAAATTCATTTATTATGTCTGTGATATTTTCAGTTCCAACTGAAATTCGAAGTAAATCTTTTGGTAAACCAATATTATTTAAAAACTCTATTCCTTCTTCATTTTGAAGAAAATCATAATGAGCTAGATATGTATAAGGCATTAATAAAGTAAATTCAGTCCCTAAACTAGGACCTTTACAAAAATTAAATTCATCATAGATTTTTTCAAAATCTTTTGTGAAAGTTACAGATATTACACCTACATATGAGTCTTTGTTATTTGCTATTTTTAAAAAATTTTCTCTATTTTCTTCATTTTGACAAGAGTATATTTTTTTGATAATTGGACTTGTTTCTAAATATTCAATAAGTTTTTTTGTATTAAAACTAATTGTTTTCATTCTCTTTTCATAATCTTTTATTTCAAAAGCTAATCTTTTTATATCTTGAATATATGGTGTATCAGGATGTTTAAAAAACTCCTCTTTAATATGAGATATTTTAGAGTTTTCATTTAAAATAACAGCTCCCATTAAAACATCAGCATTTCCACAAGCAAACTTTGTAAGTGATTCAACAAAAATATCACCATAAGGTTTTAAATCACATATAAAAGGAGTTGCAAAAGTACTATCTATAATAAGTGGAATATTATATTTATCACAAAGTTTTTTTAATCTAGGTAAATCCGTACAAGCTAATAATGGATTTGTAGGTATTTCTGTAATTATACTTGATACTTGAAAACCATTTTTTTCTAAATATTTTTCAAGTAAATCTAAATCATTTACATCTAAAAACTTTTCTATACTTTCATAATAATGGTCTACTATATTCATAGTATCTAAATATAACCAACCTAATTGAAGTATTATTGTCCTACCATTTTTAGCACCAATAGTTTTAGCACCTTTTATTGCACTATAAACAGCATTCATACCAGAAGGGGCTAGTTTTATATTCTCTTTTGGTTGTTTATATGCGTGGGCTATAGAATTCTCTAAAAACTCTTTGGCATCTTCTTTTTCATATAATTCTTCTTTTTGTATGTTTTTTAGTAATCCGATTTCATATAAATAATTTTGAGCTAGTCTTGAAGATAGGTTATATCCAACATGTTGAATAAATTGAAGTACTTTTTTTAATTGTCTAGTATTTTTTCTAACTAAAATAACTCCAAATGGTTCATCAATATTTTCATCAAAATATGGAATTTTATTATAAATATAATATTTATGGGCTACAACATCAACAGCTTTTTTAGATGATAATAAAACAACTTCAAAATAATCTGGAACTTGATATTTTTCTTTAATATGAATTGCAAGAGTTTTTAAATAAGGATGCATAACAAATCTTGGATATGCACTTTTTATTTTTTCTAAAATTTCAGGAGTTTGTTCTTCATAATCTATTACATCTTGCAGTTTTGGCATTGAAACTGAAACTGCATGAATGTTATTAGGTGGAAGGGTTTGTCCACACTCATGATTATGAAATTTTGATGTACTCATTATTATTTAACTGCTTGATTAATATCTTGAATTAAATCATCAACACTTTCTAAACCAATAGAAAATCTAACTGTACTATCTGTAATTCCAATTGCAGCTAATTCTTCTTTTGAAAATGATGCATGGGAAATTTTTGCAGGTATTTCAACTCTACTATCAGGGCTACCAAATGAACATTTTTCACCAAAAATTTTAGTGTTTTCAATAAATTTTTCAGCCAGTTCTACACTATTAAAATCTACACAAAAAACACCTGGAATGTATTTCATTTGTTTTTTCGCTAAATCATATTGAGGATGAGATTTTAAACCAGGATGTGTTACTTTTAAAATATAATCTTGTTCCTCTAAGAAAGTTGCAATTTTTATAGAATTTTCTTGATGCTCTTTCATTCTAATTTTTAAAGTAGGAATTCCCAATGAAATTAAAAATACATCCATAGGATTTTGACTTCTACCATGGGCATTTGCATAGTAGTGAATTTCATTTGATAATTCTTTTGTTTTGGCAGCTATAGCACCTGCTACAACACTTCCATGACCTGAAATATATTTTGTAGTTGAAAACAGACTAAAATCAGCTCCTAAATCAAGAGGTTTTTGAGATATGAAAGTTGCAAGTGAGTTATCAATAGCAAATAGTGCATTGTATTTATGAGAAATATCAGCAACTTCTTTAATGTCTATGATTTTTAAACCAGGGTTTGTAGGGCTTTCACATAAAACTAAATCAATTTTATTTGAACTTAAAATATTTTCTAAATCTTCATTTTTAGTAAAATCTGCAAAATGAACTTTTACATTGTATTTATCTTGGAATATCTTTAATAATCTAAATGTTCCACCATAACAATCAGCTTCAACTAAAACAGATGAGTTCGCTTTTAAAACAGTTTCAAATAATAAAGCAACAGCAGCAATTCCTGTATGTGTACATACACATCCAGCAGCATTTTCAACATCTGCAAATAGATTTTCTAACATCTCTCTTGTTGGGTTATCACTTCTTGTGTAGTCATAAATTTTATCACCACTTTGTTTTTTTAAATCAAATGTTCCTGTGTTGTAAATTGGAAAGTGAGAAGCCCCTGATGGATCTTCAAATGGTGCATATTTTGTAATATGACTTAGAGATGTTTCTATATTCATAATCTTGGCCTAAATTTTTTTGAGATTATAACTAACTTTTAATAAAGAATTTTAAATTGAAATAATTGTTATAAATAAAACTAATATAGGACAAATTTTATCCTATTTTATGTATTCTTTTGATAATGTTTCAAATATAAAACTTATACTATTTTAAATTAAAGAGAATATTTTATGAAATTAAATGAATTAAAGCTAGATGTAGATTATTTTGAATTTGATGAAAAACTTTATCAAAAGCTTCAAGCAACTCCATTAATTAATCCTAATCTAGTTTCTTATAACAAAAAAGCATGTGATTTAATAGGCTTAGATTATGATGAATGTAAGAGTTCTGAGTTTTTAAAGTTTATGAATGGCGAAAAACTATTACAAGGTAGTGTTCCTTACTCTATGGCATATGCTGGTCATCAATTTGGATATTTTGTACCAAAGTTAGGCGATGGAAGAGCTATAAATCTTGGAAGTATAAATGGTTGGCATTTACAAACAAAAGGCTCAGGTCTTACAAATTATTCAAGACAAGGTGATGGTAGGGCTGTATTAAGGTCAAGTATTAGAGAATATCTAATGAGTGAAGCAATGCACGCTTTGGATATTCCAACTACAAGAGCTTTAGCAATAATTGATTCAGATACTTATGCCCATAGAGAATGGACTGAAGAATCTTGTGCAATTGTTATGAGAATGAGTCCCTCGTGGATTAGAATTGGTACATTTGAGTATTTTGCCAAAACAAAAAATGCTAAAGAAAATTTAACTCAACTAGCTAATTATGTAATAAAACAAAGTTATCCCCATCTTGAAGATGATGATAATAAATTTGAAAAAATGTACTATAGTTTAGTTGATAAAACAGCTGAATTAATGGCTAAATGGCAAGTTTATGGGTTTCAACATGGAGTTATGAATACAGATAACTTTTCAATGGCTGGATTAACAATAGATTATGGACCTTATGCATTTATGGATTATTTTGAAAAACATTGTGTGTGTAATCATACAGATGTTGAAGGTAGATATTCATACAATAACCAACCATTTGTAGCAAGATGGAATTTAGAAGTGTTAGCTAATGCTATGAAAGAAATCGCTTCACAAGAAAAACTATTAGATTATTTAAATACATTTTTTCCACAACATGAAAATGTATATTTAAATCTAATGAGTAAAAGATTAGGCCTTGATCCTGATAAATCAAGTAATACAAATTTAGATTTAATTATAGAATTATTAGGTGCATTGGAATCTGCAAAAATTGATTACAATCTATTCTTTTACAAACTAACTAATTTAAAATCTTTTAATGATATTTCAAGCGTAATTGATAACGCAATTTTTACAGAGCAATTAAGAGCATGGTTTAATTCTTATAAAAAATCCTGTGAAGAACAAAACTCTAGTTTTGAAGATAGATTTAAAATCATGAAAAAAGCAAATCCTAAATATATATTAAAAAACTATATGATTGAAGAAGCAATTGTTTTAGCACACGAACAAGATTTTTCTTTGGTAAATGATTTACTAGATATTGCCCAAAATCCATTTGATGAACATAGAAAGTATGAAAAATATGCCGGTTCTACTCCACAGGAGCATTCTAATTTAAAATTGTCTTGTTCTTCATAAACAACTAATGTGTAATTAGTTCAAATTAAGTATAATATATTAAATAAAAACTAGGTAGTTAATATGGCTTTTTACACATCATGTGGTGCGGCACAAGAGGTTACAGGTTCTTGTCATTTATTGGAAATTGGTAAAATAAAAATCCTAATAGATTGTGGAATGTTCCAAGGACAAGAAGGTCCTATGAACTTTGATGAATTTCCTTTTAATCCTGAAGATATAAATTATTTAATACTAACTCACGCACATATTGATCATATAGGAAGAGTTCCTTTACTTGTAAAAAAAGGCTTTAAAAATACAATTATAACTACAAAGTCTACTTTTCATATTTCTAAACTAATGTTAAAAAACTCTGCTGGTATTTTAGAAACAAAAGAAGATGTACTTTATACAAGAGAAGATGTTGATAATGCTATTAAACTTTTCACATCTTTTTTAGAACCAAAGGAAACTATGTTACTTGAGGGCGATATAAAAATATCTTTTAAAGATGCAGGTCATATTTTAGGCTCAGTAAGTGTGAAAATAGAATTTATAGAAGATGGTGTAAAAAAAGAAATCATTTTTTCTGGTGATATTGGACAAGAAAGTAGAATAATATCTTCGCCTATTGAATATTGGGATAAGGCTAATTATTTATTTGTAGAATCTACTTATGGTTCTTCAATCCATGATAGTATTGAGTTATCTATACAGAATTTTAAAGATCAAATAAAACAAGCTTTAAATAAAAAATCAGTAATTATAATTCCATCATTTGCCCTTGAAAGAACACAAGAAATTCTATTTTTACTAAAACAAATGAGTGAAAATAAAGAATTAAATGATGTTAGTGTCTATTTAGATTCACCTTTAGCAATAGACGTTACTAAAGCTTTTTTAGAGTTTCCAGAACTTTTTTCAAAGGAAATTGAAACACTTATTAAAAAAGGTGAAAACCCCTTTGAATTTAAAGAATTAATAAAAACTTATTCAAAAGAGGAATCTTTAAATATTGTTACACAAAGACAACCAAAGATAATTATTGCTGGAAGTGGAATGTGTGAAGGTGGAAGAGTAGGTTATCATATTCAAAAATATGCGTCTAACCCAAATAACTTAATTTTATTTGTTGGTTTTCAAGTAAATCATACTATTGGTAGAAAAATATCTCAAAAAGATAAACATATCGAGTTGCATGGAAAAAAAATAGAAGTAAATGCTCAGATAAGTAAAATTAGTGGATTTTCTTCCCATGCAGATCAAAAAGAACTTATAAGCTGGATAGATAAAGTTAAAAATATAGATTGTATCTATTTAGTTCATGGTGAGAATAATCAACTAGAAACCCTTAAAAATAAAATAAAAACTCAATTACATGATAAAGTTCATGTTGTAAAACTCAAAGAAAGAATATATTTATAAAATAAAAACTGACCACAGGTCAGTTTTAAATATAATTTAAGCTGTTATCATATAAACTACTCTAAATAAATTGACCGACAGTCGGTCAATAAAATTTTTGAGGTGAATATGGCTCCAAGAAAAGTTAATAAAGAAGAAAAAAGAAGAGAAATAGCTTTAGCTTGTTTTGATTTAATTCATGAAGTTGGTATGAAAAAAATTACAGTTTCAAATGTTGCTAAAACAGCTGGAATAGGTAAAGGTACTGTTTATGAATATTTTGAAAGTAAAGATGACATTATTTTTGAAATAATTAACATGCACATTGATCATCACCATAATAAATTTTTAGAAATGATAAAAGATGTCAAAACTACTAGACAAAAAGTTTTTCATTTTTTAGATTTTGTAATGAACGACAGTGAAGAAAATATAAGACATTTTAGTGGTTACAAAGATTATTTATCAGTTGTTTTAGGTGATGAAAAAGAAGAAATGAAAAAGTTTAATACAAAATGTTATCTATTTTTTGAAAATAAATTACACAATATTATCAAAGAAGGTATTGAATCTAAAGAACTTAAAGAAAATGCATTAGATTTTGTAGATGGAATTATGGCTTTTGAAAAAGGTGTTGCTTTACAAAAAATGACACAAGAAAACTTTGACTCATATACTATATGTAAAAAATTTATAGACAATCTATTTGATATGCTTGAGGTTCAAAAATGATTTCACCAAAATATAGACAAGTTGTGTTTGCATTTTTGATGTCATCTTTTATGAGTTTTATAATGAGTATGATAATTACATTTATAAACTTAGGTTTCATTGATGGATTTTTTCTAAAATGGATGGAAGCGTGGATAAAAGCTTTTGTTTTTGCCTTCCCAATAATATTGATTGTAGCACCTGTTGTGCATAAACTTACAAATAAATTAGTTAATAAAGGATAAAGTTTGAAGAAATTATTAGTTTTATTTTTAACAATTAGTGTTTCATTATTTGCAGCTGGAAAACCTGCTTTAGTTGAAACTACAAAAATAGTAAAGGGTGAAGTAAATCCACTACAAGAGTTTGTGGGAACTTTAATGTTTGAAAAGAAATCTTCACTAGCAGCTCAAAACTCAGGTTTAGTTCAAAAAGTAAACTTTGATGTTGGAGAAAAAGTAAAAAAAGGTCAAGTTCTTGTAAAAATTGATACTGAGGTTTTAGAAGCTCAAATTCAATCAGCTCAAGCAAATTTAGATATGGCAATTGACCAAGAAAAAAACTCTACGAAAGATTATGAAAGATATAAAAAACTTTTAGAAACTAAATCAATTACTCAAAAAGAGTTTGATGATGCCCTTTTAAATGCTAATCAATCTTCAAGTAATGTTGTTGCATTAAAAGCAAAATTAAAAGAATTAAAAATTCAAAAAGACAAAAAAGATATAAAAGCACCTTTTGATGGTGTAATTGTAGCTAAAAATATTGAACTAGGTGAATGGGTTAATGCAGGTTCTGTGATTGCTACTTTAGTTAATACTTCAAAAGTTTCTTTCATGTTTAACGTACCTTTAAATGTAGCAAATGGATTAAAAACAGGTGATATTTATAAAGTAGATATAAACAATAAAATCATAAGTGCAAAAGTTGATGCAATCATTCCAAACGGAGATAAATTAACTAGAACATTCCCTGTAAAATTTGTTGCAACTATTAATGATGGTTTTGTTTATGAAGGTCAAGAAGCTAGTGTTAAACTATCAAAAAATGCAAAAAAAGAGGCTTTAATTTTACCTAGAGATGCTGTAATTAAAAGATTTGGTAGAGATGTTGTATTTGCTATTGATGATAAAATGACTGCAAATATGATTCCTGTTCAGATTGTTGGATATATTGGTAAAAAGACGGCTGTATCAGGTCAAGGTTTAGTAGAAGGAATGGAAATTGTTTCTAAAGGAAATGAAAGAGTTTTCCCTAAAATGTCTGTAAAAATCTTAAATAAATAGGAATAGAATATGGATTTAATTAAATTTTCCATTAAAAATCCTGTAACAATAATAGTTTCTGTACTAATTGTTGTTTTATTTGGATTTTTATCATTAAGTAATCTTCCTTATCAATTAACTCCAAGTGTAAGTAAACCTGAAATAAAAGTTACTACAAGATGGGGTGGGGCAACTCCTTATGAGATTGAAAGAGAGATTATTGAAGAGCAAGAAGAGGCATTAAAAAGTTTAAATAACTTAGTTGAATATGAATCATCATCTAAAGATAATTCAGGTGAAATCACTTTAACATTTAAGTTAGGAACGGATTTAAGAGCAGCACTGCAAGATGTATCAAATAAATTAAATGAAGTAAGTTCATACCCTGCAAATGCAGATGAACCAATAATTGAAACAGCAAATGCAAGCCCTGTTATTTGGATGATGTTACAAACTCTTGAAGATAATCCAAAACATATAGATAACTATAAAACATTTTTTGATAATGAAATAAAACCAGTTATTAGAAGAGTTAACGGTGTTGCATCTACTATGGGTGGTGGTGGAAGACAGCAACAAATGCAAATTGCATTTGATACTACTAGATTAGCTAGTTATGGATTAACTATTAATCAAGTTATTTCTACTTTACAACAACATAATGTGGATATTTCAGCAGGTATTCAAAATCTTGAAAGACGATCTTATAGAATTAGAACTGTAAGTAAATTTTCAAGTATTAAAGATATTGAAGATGTAATTTTAATTTCTAATAGAGATAAAAAAGTTACTGTAAAAGATATTGCAAATGTAACATTTGGTCTTGAAACACCAAGTACTGTTGCTATGTTTTTAGGAAAAGATGGAATTTTCTTAGGTATTCAACCAAGTTCTGATGCGAATGTTGTTGCACTTACAAATGAAGTTGAAAAAGTTGTTTTTGAATTAAATGATACTGTTTTAAAAGACAATGGATTAAAGCTACAATGGTTGTATGACCAAAGACCTTATATAGTTGGTTCTGTAGATTTAGTACAACAAAACATCATGATTGGTGGTATTTTAGCTGTAATTGTTTTAATTACTTTTTTAAGAAGTATCTCTCCAACTGCTGTTGTATCTGTGGCTATTCCAATTTCAATTATTGGTACATTTATTATTCTTTCAGCTATGGGAAGAAGTTTAAATACTATTTCATTAGCAGGTATTTCATTTGCTGTAGGAATGCTCGTTGATGCCGCTATTGTTGTATTAGAAAATATTGATAGACATAGAAAAAATGGAGATAGTATTAGTGAAGCTGCCTATAAAGGTACTCAAGAAGTTTGGGGTGCTTTAATTGCTTCAGCATCTACTACAATAGCTGTATTCTTACCAATTATTTTCTTAGAAGATGAAGCTGGTCAATTATTTAAAGATATTGCCATTGCTGTAACTGCAGCTGTTACATTCTCATTGTTTGTATCAATTTCTGTTATTCCAATGCTTTGGAAAAAATTTGCAAGTATGTCAAAAAAAGAACCAAAAGATGCAGGTGCAATTGCAAACTTTGGGCATAAAATAGTTGAATTTATAATGTCAATTGTAAAATTGTCATTAAAAAATTTATTTACAAAATTAGTAACAATAGTTTCACTTACTCTATTTTCAGTTGGAACTATTTATACTCTTTTCCCAAAATTAGAGTATTTGCCACAAGGAAACAAAAACCTTATTTTTAATATTTTAATCACGCCTCCAGGTCTATCATATCAAGAAAGATATGATATGGGAGCATATTTAATGAAAAGTATTGAACCCCATGTACAAAAAGATGTGGGTGATATTCCAGGTTTAAGTAGAGCCTTTTTTGTTTCATTTGGAGATTTTAATATTTTTGGTGGAACATCTATGCATGAAGATAGAGCTAGGGATTTAATACCTATGTTTAGACCTTTGGTTAATTCTATGCCTTCAGTATTTGGAGTATCTTTACAATCGGGTGTGTTTGAAAGAGGAATAGGTGAGGGTAACACTGTAAATGTAGATATTAGTGGTGAAAAAATTGAGGATATTGCTAATATTGGAGCTCAGATATTTGGAGCTGCTCGTGGAGCTTTACAAGGAGCTCAAGTAAGACCTGTACCTTCTGTTGAACTACTATATCCAGAAGTTAGAATAAAGCCTGATAATGAAGCATTAAAAGCATTAGGAATGAGTTCAAGTGACTTAGGACTTGCTGTAGATGTATTAATGAGTGGTAGAAAAATTGGCGATTATGAACAAGATGGTAAAAAGAAAATTGATTTAGTTTTAAAAGCAAATGATGAGTTAATTCAAACTCCTGAAGATATTATGAATTCACAAATCACTTTACCTAATGGCGCTTTAGTTCCAATTTCAAGTTTAGCTACATATGAAAACACTACTGGTATTTCAGAAATAAGACACTTAGATGGAAAAAGAACAATTACTCTTCAAATCACACCTCCACAAGGTATGACAATTGATGAAGCTATGAAAAATGTTGGTGGTTTATTAGCTGGTTTAGAAAAAAAAGGTGTAATTAACGACAGTGTAGATATTAAAATATCAGGAACTGCAGATAAATTAAGTGAAACAATAGGATTATTGTCTATGAATTTTATTTTAGCACTTGTAATTATTTACTTACTAATGTCAGCTTTATTTGGGAACTTTGTTTATCCAATTGTAATTATGTTTACAGTTCCATTAGCCACTGCAGGTGGATTTATTGGATTAGCTCTAACAAATACATTTATTGCTCCTCAGCCCTTGGATATTCTAACAATGTTAGGATTTATTATATTAGTTGGTATTGTTGTAAATAATGCAATTTTAATTGTTCATCAAAGTTTAAATTACATCAAAAACCATGGAATGGAACATAAAACAGCTGTAATAGAAGCAACTAAAACTAGAATTAGACCTATTTATATGAGTTCATTAACTTCAATTTTTGGAATGTTACCATTGGTATTAGTTCCAGGTCCTGGGTCTGAGTTTTATAGGGGATTAGGTTCAGTTATTACAGGTGGATTAGCATTTTCAACAATATTTACAATATTTGTAACTCCAGCGATTTTAATGTTCTTTATTAAATTAGAACAAAAAGTTGGTAAGAAGAAATCTAAAAAAGATGAAATTCAAAATATTGATTTAAGTAAGGCTTAGGAGATAAATATGAATAAATTTTTAAAAACAACAATAACAATAGCACTTTTTTCAACTAGTTCTTATGCTTTGAATTTAGATGAAGCTATAAAAATAGCTCTTGAAAACAATTATGACTTACAAAATAAAAATATTGAAGTAAGTCAACAAATAGATAATGTTAATATTTCTAAGTCAAGTTTTCTACCAAAACTTGACCTTAGTTATGGTTACTCAAATATTGATAAACCAACATCATCTCAATACAATGATAGTGGTACTTTAAGTACAACTATTTCATATAATCTATTTAATGGTTTAAAAGATATATCAAATCTTGATATTGCTAATTTAGATTTAAAATCAACTCAATACTACAAAGAAAGTTTAAAATTTGACACTATTTTAAATGTTAAAAATGCTTATGTGAAATACTTAAATATGCAAAATACAAAAGATACATTTGAAGTTCAATATAAACTTTTTAAAAAACAGTTTGAAGATTCAAAAGTTAGATATGAACAAGGTTTATTAGCAAAGAATGATTTATTACAAGTTCAAGTAAACATGTCAAATGCCTTGCAAAATCTTACTAATGCAAAAGCAAATGTTGAAATCAGTAAGTTAGAATTATCAAATATTTTAGGTGGTAAGGATTTATCAAATGAAACTATTGAAAAATTAGATGAGAGTAAACTTGATAATTTTAAAATAGAAAATCAAACTATAGAAAATAGAAGTGAATTAAAAGCGTTAAATTTAAATTTAGAAGCATTAAATAAAAATGAAGTAGTTTTAAATAGTTCTTTTTATCCAAAGGTTGATGGAAGTTTTTCTCATAAAAATTACTACGAAAATTCTGCTTTTGGAAGATATGATTTAGGTGTTGATGAACAAAGTGTAGCAAGTATAAATTTATCTTGGAATATTTATAATGGAAATAGTGATAAAACTAAAAAATTAATAAATAAAAAAGAGATAGTAAAACTTCAAAATAGTATCAAAAAAACAAAACTTCAATTAAATTTACAATTACAAACAGCTAAGTTAAATTATGAAGTTGCTAAAGCAAATTATGAAACTGCAACTTTATCTTTAGACCAAGCAAAAGAAAACTATAACATTGTTAGAAATAGATTTGATGAAGGAGTGTCTAGTAGTACAGACTTAATAGATGCTAATTATTTGCTAACTCAAGGAAAACAAAACTACTATAAAGCATTTTTTGATAAATATATATCTTTAGAAACTTTAAAAAGAGTTTTGGAAATTAAGAACTAAAAATGTTTGCAAAAATTGAATTTAATAATCTATTACTAGCTTTTGTTAGTATTATATTTTTAGGATTAAATTCAATTTTTTGCAAAATAGCACTTGAAAATAATTATATAGATGCATATAGTTTTACTTTTTATAGAATTGTATTTGCATGTCTAACTTTGATGCTTATATATTTAATAAAACATAGAGATTTAAAAATAGAGCTAAAGAAAAATTGGCTTAGTGGATTTGCTTTATTTGTATATGCAATCACTTTTTCATACTCATATTTATCACTTGATGCAGGTTTTGGAACATTGTTATTGTTTGCAGTTGTTCAGATTATTATGATTAGTGTTGCTGTTTTTTTTAAAGAGAACTTCAACATATATAAAGTTATAGGAATGCTAACAGCTTTTTCTGGTTTAATATATTTACTTTATCCTAAAGAGGATTTTAGTGTAGATTTATTTTATGCTTTTTTAATGGTACTTGCAGGAATTTCTTGGGCTTTTTATTCAATTTTTGGAAAAGGTAGTAGTGATGCTTTAAAAAATACAATGGATAATTTTATAAAAGCTACTGTATTTGTAATTATATTTATGGTTTTTATAGATTTTGAAACTATTCATTTTTCAAAATATGGAATTTTTTATGCATTTTTATCAGGAAGCATCACTTCTGCTTTGGGTTATTTAATTTGGTATTTACTTTTACCTAAAATTGAAATAAATACAGCTGGTATCTTACAACTTTTAGTTCCATTAATATCAATTATTTTAAGTGTAATGTTTTTGGATGAGTTATTTACTCAAACTTTAGTTGTATCAACAATTTTAATATGCATAGGAGTTGCAATTTCTTTTAAAAAATATTAGTTTTGTCATCTTTGTGTAACTAAAGTATAATAATGTATTTTCATGAAAGTTAGAAGTATATTTGTATCTGATATTCACTTAGGAACTAGGTTTTCCCAAGCTGAAAAGTTTATTGATTTTTTAAAAGACTATGAAAGTGAAAATCTTTTTTTAGTTGGAGATATTGTTGATGGTTGGGCTATAAAAAGAAAGTTTGTTTGGCCACAAAGTCATTCTGATGTTATACAGAAAATTCTAAGGAAGGCTAGAAAAGGGACTAAGGTACACTTAATCACAGGTAATCATGATGAATTTTTAAGACCATTTGTGCCATTAATTGTAGGTGATAACTTAGAAATAAGCAATGAATTTGAGTATAGTTGTATGAATGGCAAAACTTATTATATTACCCATGGAGATTTTTTTGATTCAATTACAATGACAAAAAAATGGTTAGCAATTTTGGGTGATTATGGTTATGATTTTTTATTATATGTAAATGATAAAATATCAAAAATAAAAAAGATATTTAAAGTCAATTCTAAGTGGTCTCTATCAAAATATGTAAAAGACAATGTTAAAAGTTCTGTAAATTTTATTAATGATTTTGAAAAAATTTTAGCTAATCATGCTAAACATAAAGAGTATGATGGTATAGTTTGTGGACATATTCATAAAGCTGAAATTAGAAAAATTGACACAATTGATTATCTTAATTGTGGTGATTGGGTTGAGTCCTGTACGGCTATTGTTGAAACTTATGAAGGTGAATTTAAATTAATTAATTATGGTTAAAAAATGAGTATATCTTTATGTCTAGGTGGTGGAGGAGCAAGGGGTGCTTTTGAACTTGGTGTATTACAATATATAGATGAAAAAAATATTAAAATTTCAAATATTAGTGGAAGTTCAATTGGTTCAGTGATAGCTTGTTCTTATTCAAGTGGAGTAAGTCCTAAAAAGATTTTAGAAATCTTTAAAACTAAAGAAATAAAAAATACTATTAAGTTTAATTTCTCTAACTTATTATCTATGGGAATTTTTAATATTGATGAAAATAATACTATTATAAATGAGCTTTTTCCAATAAAAAATATCGAAGATATTAATAAAAATGTATATGTTTGTGTCTATGATATTAAAGCAAAGAAAATAGAGTATTTAAATAGTGGAAGAGTACTTGATGCATGTTTATCATCATGTGCTTTAACTCCTATTTTTAAAGCTAAAAAGCATGATGATAAACTTTATATAGATGGTGGATTAAAAGATAGCTTGCCAATCACTCCACTTTTAAAATATGATGAAAAGATATTAAGTATTGATTTATTTCCTAAAAATGTAACTACTAAAAAAAGAAGTTTTAATCCAATAAAAATATTAAAAAGAAAAGTCTTAAGTGAGTTGATTAAAAATCATAATTTTTCAATCAGTAAAAGTGATTTTTATTTAACAAATCAAAACCTAAGAAGAAAAAAAATCTTAAGTTTTGATAAGCTTGATGAGAACTTTAATTTAGGTTATGAAACAGCTAAAGAGTTTTTTAAAAACCAGAAATTGGAATAGTAATAGTGAATTTTGCACCATTTTCACCATTTTCAGCTTTTATTGTTCCATCAAAATGAGTTTCCACTAAACTTTTTACAAAGTATAAACCTAATCCTTTTCCTTGTAAGATTTTTTTATTAGTAGAAAAATATGGATCAAATATTTTAGACAAGTGTTTTTCTTCAATTCCTTTTCCTGAATCTTCTAAAACAACTTTAATTGAATTTTCTTTTCTAATTAAATCTATGTTTATAGTTCTTAAATCACCTATTTCACAATTATTTTCAATTGCATTTATTGAATTAGAGATTAAGTTAATTATTACTTGATTAAATTTTGATTTAAATGTTTTTATTTTGAATGGATTTTTTACAATAGTTTCATTTAAAGTATTTACATTTAATTTGATACCTGATTCATTTAAATTTGAATTTACAATATTTTTTAAATCTTCAATAGTATTAACTAAATTAACTTCTAATTTATTTTCATTTTGTTTAAAGAAATCCCTAAATTCATCAATTGACAAAGATAATTGGTCGATTTTTCCTAAGAGTTGGTTCCCTAGTTTTTCAGAAGTCTTTTTATCTAACATATCAAATTTATGTGAGAATATAATCTCTTGAGCAATTAAACTAATTACTGTTAAAGGTTGTCTCCATTGATGAGCTATCATTACAATCATATCTGATATGGCATTTTGTTTTGACTGATATAATATTAAGTCATGTTCTTCTTCTAATTTATCAAATAGTCTTTTAGGTATTTTTGATAAAAAATAAGCAAGTATAATTGAAATTGGTATAGAGAATATAATTATTTCTAAAATAATGCTAACAATACTATTTGTCATATCTTTTACCGCTTTTGATTGAAGGCTTAAATAAACTTTTTCATTTGATGCTTCTAATAAAAGTTTATTATTTTCATTGTTTTTAAGAAAATCTATTTTGTTTTTTTCACTTATATATTTCTCAAAATTTAGATATTTTTTATTGTTTGAAAAGATAATATTGTTTTTATCATCATAAATATACGTATTGAAAAACTCTGAGCTAACTAAAGATTCTAACTGTTTTTTCATATAAATATTTACAATCAAAATACCATTGTTTATATCATTTTGATTTTGAACTTTTATGGCAATTCTAAGTGTAGGTTTATGTGGAATTTCTACTTTTCCATTTTCAATATTTAAATCTAAATTTGAAATAAAATATTGATTTTGTTTTAAAGCAATAGTGTCTTTAAAATAATATCTATTTGCTTTATTTTGAAGATTATTTTCTGATATATTAATAATTTCATTTTCTATTGTTCTATCTAATCTTATTTTTTCATATCCATTTTCATCAATATATCTTAATTGCATAATGTCACTGTTACTTTTTATTAGTGACAAAAATAAATCATTTATGTAATTTTTATTTGTATTGTTTTCAATATAATCTTTGAAAACTAAACTATTGTTTATGGTATTTAATATTGCTTTTTGTTCATTTAGATTTTTATCAAATTGTTCTACTTTATAATTTATCTCTTTTTTTAAATTACTTTTGATAGTCTCTTCATTAAACTTTATAATCTCATAATAAGTAATAGATATATTAAGTATAGTAAGTATACTAGTTATAAAAACAAATAATAATATAAAAGGCAGTAAATAGTTTTTTCTTTTGATTTTTTCCATTAATTAATCCCTAAGCTTCCCAAACACATTTGTTTTTACCATTTGTTTTTGCTGTATAAAGTAATTTATCAGCGTTGTAATATAATCCATCAATTGATTCAGCTTCACTTGTATGAAGTGTAACTAAACCTATTGAAACAGTTATTTTACCTTCTGTTGAATATTTATGCTCAATATCTAAGCCTGAAACTTCTTTTACAATTTTGTCACATAAAAATTTTGAGTTCTCTTTTTCCACAGTTTTAAAAAGTAGTATAAACTCTTCATCAATAGTTCTAAAGGCATAATCATATACTCTTTGTAAATTATTTTTAATTACTATAGCAACATTCTTTATAACTTCATCACCTTTATGTTCACCATAGGTGTCATTGTAAAGTTTAAAATCATCAATATCTACAAGTGCAAAAGAAACATAACAATTGTCCCTTTTCAAGCCTTTTATATAATCTGTTTTGATAATATCAAAGTATTTTTTATTATAAAAATTTGTTAATTTATCTGTAATTACAAGTTCATCTAATTTCTTTTTATTACTTATATCATGGCAAATTAATGTGTAACCTACATTTGATTCGTACATTGAAAGTTTTGAAAAAATTCCATTTAAGTATTTTTTTTCTCCATTTAATGTTGTAATTTCAAAAGGAATTTGGATTTCTTCTTCATCCTTTAATCTTAAAGGTAAATCTGTAAACTTATCTTTATCTTTTATAAATTGCTTTAGATTACTACCAACTAGTTCTGATTGTTCTTGTTCCATTAGTTCACAAAATGCATTAGAGGCATATATTATTTCTAAGTTAGTATCAAGTCTCATAGATAAGATGTGTTTATCTATAGTTTTTACATATTTTTTAATTAAGCTTTCATACTTAATTAAAGTAGTAATATTTCTAACACTTACTAAAATTAATCTTTCTGTTTCTAGTAAAAAGCAGTTGACTTTTACAAATAATT
>Ga0102954_1000178_pt1 | contig 18819 bp, 17 predicted proteins | sample SalPonA_C_H2O_MG_FD_78511 | JGI IMG/M metagenome (GOLD analysis project Ga0102954, IMG submission 78511) | Water microbial communities from South San Francisco under conditions of wetland restoration - Salt Pond MetaG R2A_C_H2O_MG | ecosystem: Environmental > Aquatic > Non-marine Saline and... | reverse complement strand
CCAGGAGTAGTTATAACTAAAGCTAGAATGAAAGCGGGAGAGAAAGTAGGTACTTCAGATTTTAGTTTCATAACACGAAAAACAAATCGATATGATGGTTACTATTTAATTGATAATGCGGGTAGTAGATATACCGGTGAATATAGATTAATTTTAGGTTTAGATATTAATTCTCCTTTTAAAATTGGTGATAAATTTTCACTATCAGGACTTGTTTCAAATGAAACTAATATTACAAATGCAAGATTAGCATATAATCTACCTCTAAATTCAGATGGTTTAAGAAGTGAAATTTCATATTCACAAACAAATTATTCCTTAGCCAAAGAGTATAAAGATTTACAAGCAAAAGGTTCTGCAAAAACATTAGGTATAAGTTTGAGATATCCTATTATTAGAAGTCAATTAGAAGATTTATATATAAAAACTGGTTTTTCAAAAAAACAACTTAAAGATCAGCAATTAAATTCAATCAACAATACAAAAAAAGCAACTATTTTCAACTTAGGATTACAATACAATAAATCAATACTTTACAATGATATTTATACTCTATCCAATATTAATTTTGACTTTACATCTGGTGATTTAGATGGTTCATATAATAAAATTAATCTTGATATTGAGGAAGATATACAATTTAATAATAAGTTATCTCTTGAATCATCTTTATCCATACAATATGCATTAGGGAATAAAAATTTAGATGGAAGCGAAGATTTTTCTATTGGGGGACAAAATGGTGTAAAACTTTATCCATCTAGTGAATTAAGCGCAGAAAATGGTTACTTGTTTAATATAGAGGCTAAATACAAATTACCATCTATCTATTTACTTAACCCTAGTGTTGGATTCTTTTATGATATTGGTAGAGTTTATATGATTGAAAAAACTAGTGATTTTCAAGCTAGAACATTACAAGATGTAGGAATAGGAATTTATACCTATTATAAAGATTTTTTTGGCCAAATACAAATTGCTTGGAGTATAGATGATGAAGAAATTACAACTGAAGCACATAAAAACAGTAGAATATTATTCCAAAGTGGAATGATTTTCTAAATAAAAATATTTCAAAATGAAATATTTTTACTACCTAAAGAAAAAACTCGCTAAAATTCTTCCATAATAAAATAAACCATCAAATAGGAAAGAAATTTATGGATGATAATCAAAGAAAATCACTAGATTTAGCAATTAAACAAATAGATAAAACATTTGGTAAAGGTACATTAATTAGACTAGGTGACAAAGAAGTTGTTCCTACTGAGTCTATCTCAACAGGTTCATTAGGACTTGATTTAGCTTTAGGTGTTGGAGGACTTCCAAAGGGTAGAGTTATAGAAATCTACGGACCTGAGTCTTCTGGTAAAACAACTCTTACACTTCATGCAATAGCTGAGTGTCAAAAAGCTGGTGGAGTTTGTGCGTTTATTGATGCAGAGCACGCACTTGATACAAAATATGCAAAAGATATTGGTGTTGATATTGATAACTTACTTGTATCTCAACCTGATTTTGGTGAGCAAGCTTTAGAGATTCTTGAAACTGTTATTAGAAGTGGTGCTGTTGATTTAGTTGTAGTTGACTCAGTTGCTGCTTTAACTCCAAAAGTTGAAATTGATGGAGATATGGATGATCAACAAGTTGGTGTTCAAGCTAGACTTATGAGTAAAGCACTTAGAAAAATCACTGGTTTATTAAATAAAATGAACACAACTGTTATTTTTATTAACCAAATTAGAATGAAAATTGGTATGACAGGTTACGGAAGTCCTGAAACTACTACAGGTGGAAATGCACTTAAATTCTATTCTTCAGTTAGACTTGATATTAGAAGAATTGCTACATTAAAACAAGGTGAAAACTCTATAGGTAATAGAGCTAAAGTAAAAGTTGTAAAAAATAAAGTTGCAGCTCCATTTAAACAAGCAGAATTTGATATCATGTTTGGAGAAGGTATCTCTAAAATGGGTGAACTTATCGACTATGGTGTAAAACTTGATATAGTTGATAAAGCAGGAGCTTGGTTTAGTTATGGAGATGGAAAAATTGGTCAAGGTAAAGAAAACTCAAAAGTATTCTTAAAAGATAATCCAGAAATTGCAAAAGAAATTGAAGAAAAAATTCTTGTTGCTATGGGTGTAAATGATGCAATTATCCAAGGTGAAGCTGAAGAATCAACTGAAGATGAAATTGATTAATCTGTATTAAAAACTTCACATAAATTCATAAATTTTCTTAAAAACACAAGAAGTTTAACTTCTTGTGTTTTCCCAAATATACTACTTCAAAAACCACTGAGAAACTTATAAAAGCTTTTAGCAAACAAAATTTAGATATAATCTTATCAATTATAATAAAAAATATATTTAGGAGACATACGTGGTATTTATCGATAACGTATACGCAGATGAAGTATTAGACTCAAGAGGTAACCCAACTGTAAGAGCTACAGTTATTTTAAGTGATGGAACAAAAGAAAACGCAATCGTACCAAGTGGTGCTTCAACTGGTAAAAGAGAAGCATTAGAATTAAGAGATGGTGATGATAGATTTTTAGGTAAAGGTGTATCTAAAGCTGTTGAAAATGTAAACACTGTTATTGCAAATGAATTAATTGGTTTAAGTCCATTTAATCAAGCAGAAGTTGATGCAACAATGAAAGACATCGATGGTACTCACAACTATTCAAACTTAGGTGCAAATGCAGTTTTAGGTGTATCTATGGCAACTGCAAGAGCAGCTGCAGCATCTTTAAAAATGCCTTTATACAGATATTTAGGTGGAGCAAATGCAATGGTTATGCCTGTTCCTATGTTTAACATCATCAATGGTGGTGAGCATGCTAATAACTCTGTTGATTTCCAAGAATACATGGTTATGCCTGTTGGATTTGAAAACTTCAACGATGGATTAAGAGCTGTTTCTGAAATCTATCAACACTTAAAAAAAGTAATTGATGCTATGGGTGAATCAACTGCTGTTGGTGATGAGGGTGGATTTGCTCCAAACTTAAAATCAAACGAAGAACCAATTACAGTTATTTTAGAAGCAATTGAAAAAGCTGGTTATAAAGCTGGTGAGCAAATTGCAATCGCACTTGATGTTGCTGCTTCTGAATTAACAACAGATGGTAAAAACTATGAATTAAAAGGTGAAGGAAGAACTCTAACTTCAGCTGAACTTGTAGATTATTACGCTGATTTATGTGCAAAATACCCTATCGTTTCTATTGAAGATGGATTAAGTGAAGATGACTGGGACGGATGGAAAATCTTAACAGAAAAAATCGGAAACAACGTTCAATTAGTTGGAGATGATTTATTTGTAACAAACGCTTCAATTTTAGCTGAAGGTATTTCTAAAAATATCGGTAATGCAATTTTAATTAAACCAAATCAAATTGGTTCAGTTTCTGAAACTATGCAAACTATTAGATTAGCACAAAGAAATAACTACAACTGTGTAATGTCTCACAGATCAGGAGAATCTGAAGATGCATTTATCGCTGATTTTGCAGTTGCATTAAACTGTGGTCAAATCAAAACTGGTTCAACAGCAAGATCTGATAGAATCGCTAAATATAATAGATTATTAGAAATCGGTGCAGAAATCGGATACGCTGAATATTTAGGAAAGCAACCATTTTCTAAATAATTAGTATGTCTAAATCAAAAAGAAATAATAATACTAAGAATTTCGTCTTAATAACAATAGGTTCTATTGCTTTTACGATGTTTCTTAGCTATCATATTTCTATTATTTTGTTTGGCGATAACTCTATTGAGGTTTATTCTAGTTTAAAAGATAAAAAATCTTATCTTGAATCAGAAATTATAAGACTTCAAAAAGAAAATGCCAAACTTCAAAAAGAGTATTTTGAACTTAAAAACCTGGAGCCTGAACAATGAAAAGACTTACAATAATCACTCTGTCTTTATTTGCCGCAATATCTTTGCAAGCTAGAGAAAACCCTTTTGTACCTACAAATGCATATGAAGAAGAAAAAGCTAGAATAATAGAGCAAAACTTATTAGATGCACAAGCAGCACAAGAAGCAGCTTACATTAAAGAGATGCAAAAAATGATGGAAGATATAAATCCTGATGGAACTCTTCCAAAAAATAAAGCAAAAGTTCAAGAACCAAAAGAAGATATAGTTACTAAAGATGAAGTAAAAAAACTTATCAAAAAAGTTGAAGAAAAAAATGCTGAAAAGACTAAAAAAATAGTTGAAAAAGAGATTGAAAAAGTAAAACAAGAACAAATCACAAAAGAAGTTGTCTTTGTAAAACCTAGAGCTGATGTAAAAGCTGAGACTAAAACTATAAAACCTTTACCTTATGTTGAAGTTATTTACACAGATGATACTATCTCAATTAATACAAACTATGATATGAAAAAAACTTTCAATTTAGAAAAAGAAAATAAAATCATCGTAGACTTTGAAGCAACAAAGAAATTTACTACTAAAAAAGATATGTTAGATTCTGAAAACTTTAAAAGTATTGTAATTGGAAATCATGAAAAGAAAAACTTTTTTAGAGTTGTAATCAAAACTTCAAATAAACCATCATCTTATAAAATGTCTAAAAACGATGGTTTAATTACTTTTTCTTACTAAAATTATTTAACTACTTCTTTATTTTTAATTAGAGTTGCTAAAACTCTAATTAAAATCATTACAATCAATACTTCTAATATCGCTGCTAAAATAAACGCATAATAATACTCTTGAGTAATTGAGTAGTTATTATAAGCAAGTGTTGTAACTGCAATTAAAAGAGTAATTGGCATAGAGTGAGATAATCCTAGCATAAAGAATTTATTGTATCCTAGCTCTTTTATAAATAGCGCTGAACCTATAATTCTTATACCAACCATCGCTAATACAATAAGTAAGGCTTTTTTTACTAACTCAATATTTAGTAAAGCCTCAATTTCAAAAGAAGCTCCAACTGAAATAAAGAAAATAGGAACTAACCAACCAAAACCAAAATGCTCTAATTTATGTGGCAATTGTTTGTTATGTTCTTCAAAGAATGTTGTAATAAACATTCCAGCAATAAACGCCCCAAATGCTACTTTTAAATGTAAAGCCATCATAACAGCAATCATTAAAAAGAATATAGCCATAGATATTCTAATATCTTGTTCTTGATGATCATTTTCAGGCATTAAATAGTTTTTAATTTCTGGATACCACCAAATAAGATTGTGAAAAAGTTTGTAAAAAACAAACATAGAGATTAAGAAAGCAACAAATAAAACCATCGCTTTATAGAACTCATAATTTACACCAAACTCTAAAGCAGCAGAAACAGCTGTTAAAGCAAAGATTGATACAATTTCACCAATTAGACCAACAATAATAGCTAATCTAATCCATTCAACATCACCATACTCTTTTTTAAGTGCTGCTAATAAACCAATTGATATTAAAGGTAATATTACAATAAATACTTTTCCTAAATCAAAATATAAAGATATTAGAGTTGATAATGAAAATAGTATGACATTATAGTAAATAGAACGTCTAAATAGTGTTGGGGTGATATTTACAATCTTTTTTAAGTCTACTTCAAGTCCTGCTAAAAACATCAGGTATAAGAAACCTAAATTTGCAGCTAACTGTAATATTGCATGTTCTGTAATAAATGCAAAATATGCAGCTATTGCTCCAAGGATAATTTCAACTGTTACAGTTGGTAATTTAAGAACTTTACCAATTAATGGTGAAGCAAATATAATTAAAGATATAGTAACAATTATTAATATTTCTTCACTCATTAATAGCCTTAATTAGTCTCTTTCTCTTCTGATTTTATAACCGTGTTTTTCAAGTTCAGCGATATCATCAGCAGGAGTTTTTCCAGCAGTTGTTAAATAATCTCCAATAACAAATGCATTTGCACCTTTTTCAAAGATTTTATATTGCTCATCTCCAAACATAACTTCTCTTCCACCTGCAACCATAATTTTCATTGCATTTGGAATCATTTTTCTTGCTAATGTAATTAACTCAAATGCTTCTTCTCTTGTAATTGTATTTTCAACAATCGGTAAAGCAGCATTAGGATGGAAGAAGTTTAAAGGAACATTCATAGGGTCTAAAGAAGCTAAAGACTCTAACATAGAAATTCTTTGTTCTTGAGTCTCTCCCATACCAAAAATTCCACCTGTTACAAGTCTTAATCCAACTTCTTTTACATTTAAACAAGTTTGGTATCTATCATCCCAAGGGTGAGTAGTACAAATTGTTTCATAGAAATCTCTAGCAGTTTCTAAATTATGGTTATAAGCATCAACACCAGCATCTTTTAAAGCTTGTAATTGCTCAACAGAAGCAATACCATTACAAGCAATAAGAATTAATCCTAACTCTTCTTTTTTAATTGCTCTTGCAGCTTCACATACATATTCTAATCTTTTTGGAGTTAAACCTTTTCCAGCTGTTACTAAACAAAAACCATTAGCATTATTAGCTCTAGCTCTTTTTGCTTCTTCTACAATTTGTTCAATCTCTTTTTGTTTATATCTTTGAATTTCAGCTTTGTACTTCACACTTTGTGTACAAAACTTACAATCTTCATTACATGTACCGCTTTCAATATTACAAATGGCACATAAAAAAATTTCATTATTTTCGTTCATATTTATACTCTTCTTTCTTAAAATCATTTTCATTTACATTTTTAAAATAATACGTGATTATATACATATTTTGTTTAATTTCTAAAAGACAACACTCAATAAGTGGTTTTTCCCGAGCACAAACTTCCCCAGGATTTACAAAAAGTGTCTTATTTGTGTATTCAATCTCAAATTTATGAGTATGCCCAAATATCACAACATCACAATCATCACTTGTAAGATAATAAGGCAAATGCATAAGTTTAAATTTTATATCTTTTATTTTAAATAAATATGGTTCTTGCTTTATAAAAAAATCGTTAGAATACTTCATAAGTGCTCTGTCATTGTTTCCAAAAACACTCACATATGTAAGTTCACTATTTTCTAATTGTTCTAAGTTCTCTTTTTTACAAAGATCTCCAGCATGAATAAGGTATTCAGCCCCTTGGTTTTTTAGATGTTCTATGACATCTTGTTGATAGTCACTTTTTGTGTGACTATCTGAAAGAATTCCTATTTTCATTACTCTTTGTCAGTACTTTTTTTAGCTGTCGCTTTTTTTGTTGTAGTTTTTTTAGTAGTTGTTTTTTTTGCTGTTGTTTTCTTAGCAGGAGCTCTTTTAGCACCTTTTTTTGCTGGTGCTTTTCCATCATTTTCTATGATTTCTAAACACTCTTCTAAAGTTAAACTTTCTGCTTCTTTATCTTTAGGTATTTTATAATTTTTTCTACCTTTTTTGATGTAAGGACCATATCTACCAATTAGTACTTGAATCTTTTCTTTTTCAAATATTTTAATTGTATTTTTTGCTTTTTCTTCATCAATTTGTTTGATAATTTCTCTTGCTCTGTCTTCTTCAACAGTATAAGGATCATCTTCTTTTAAAGAATAGTACTTTGTTTTTACTTGTAAATATGGACCAAATCTTCCAATATTTGCTTTAATATCTTCACCTTCATTTGTTTGTCCAACAACTCTAGGCAATGTAAATAAAAACAATGCTTCTTCTTGAGTAATAGTGTCCATATTTAAGTGATCTGGAATAGCAACAAATTTTGGCTTTTCTTCATCATCTTTTGTTCCAATTTGAACAAAAGGACCAAATCTTCCTACTCTAGCACTCATAGGCTTTCCTGATTTTGGATCAATACCTAATTCTCTCACTTGTAAATAATCTTCTTTATTTACAGTTTTTTCTTTTGTTTCAATAGTCTTTTTAAAATCACCATAAAAGTCTTTCATTACTTGTTCCCAAGAAATTTTACCTTCAGCAATTTCATCAAACTCTTCTTCAATTCTAGCTGTAAATCCTAAATCAACGATATGTGAAAAGTGATCAACTAAAAATTGATTTACAATTTCACCTGTTGGAGTTGGAGCTAATTTTTTATCTTCAGTTTTAGTTACATATTCTCTAGCTTGAATAGTAGAAATTGTTGGAGCATAAGTTGATGGTCTTCCAATTCCTTCACTTTCAAGTTTTTTTACTAAAGATGCTTCAGTATATCTTGCAGGTGGCTTTGTAAATAACTGCTCTAAATCTAGTTTTTCTAAATCTAAAACTGTACCTACTTTTATAGTTGGTAGAATTTTTTCAGCACTATCAAGTGCAGCTTCTGGATTATCACTTCCTTCTGTATATACTTTCATAAATCCAGGGAATATAATTCTTTGTCCCTTAGTTTGGAATTCAAACTCACCATCTTTTCCAGCTTGAATTTTGTATGTAGTATTAGCAATTTTTGCTTGTTGCATTTGAGTTGCTAATGTTCTTTTCCAAATTAAACTATATAATCTGTATTGAGAATTATCAACATAAGCTTTAATATCACTTGGTTTTAATGATAAATTTACAGGTCTTATAGCTTCGTGAGCCTCTTGAGCTCCTTTTGCTTTTGACTTATAAGTTCTTGGTTTTGATAAAGTATATTCGCTTCCATACTCTTCTTCAATAACTTGTTTAGCTGCACTTGTAGCAACTGTTGAAAGATTTAATGAGTCTGTTCTCATATATGTAATTAAACCACCTGAATGACCTGGAATGTTTCCTACATTTCCTTCATATAGTTGTTGAGCAACTATCATAGTTTGCTTAACAGAAAAACCAATTTTTCTAGATGCTTCTTGTTGTAAAGTTGAAGTTGTAAAAGGTGCAGCTGGACTTCTTTTACTATCTTTTTCTTCAATATCAACTAATTTATACTCACCATTATTACACGAACTTTCAATCTCTTTTGCTTGAGTTTCATTTGTAACTTTGATGTTTTTACCATTTTGTTTTGCTAATTCAGCAAGTAAAGTAGGACTTGAAAAATTTGCTTTTATTTTCCAGTACTCTTCAGGTACAAAGTTTCTAATCTCTTCTTCTCTATCTACAATAATTCTTACAGCAACAGATTGAACTCTACCTGCACTTAATCCATATCTAACTTTTTTCCATAAAAGAGGTGATAACTCATATCCAACTGCTCTATCAAGAATTCTTCTAGCTTGTTGTGCATCTACTAAATGCTGATCAACTTCCCTAGGGTTTGCTAAAGCCTCTAAAATTGCGCCTTTAGTAATTTCATGGAATACAATTCTTTTTATAGGGTTTTTTTCAATTTTTAATGCAGGGATTAAGTGCCAAGCAATAGCTTCTCCCTCTCTATCCTCATCGGCCGCTAGGTAAATAGTTGTATCTTTAGTGATTTCTTTCTTTAAGTCGCTGATTACTTTTTTCTTATCAGCTGTAACCATATATTTTGGTTCAAAATTATTTTCAGGGTCAAAACCAAGTTTTGACTTTGGTAAATCTCTTACATGGCCCATAGATGCCATTACTTTATAATCACTTCCCAAAAATTTTGATATTGTCTTTGCTTTTGCGGGTGACTCCACTATTACTAAATTCTTCACTAAAAAACCTTAATTGTATTTAAATTTGTGTATTCTAACAAAAAAAAATTAATACTCACTAATAAACTAATATTTCTAATTTTAATTCGATATTAAATTTTTCTTTAACTTTACTCTTTGCTAAATTAATAGCTTCCATAGCCTCTTCAAATGTACCATTCCCATAATTGACTAAAAAATTAGCATGTTCATTTGAAAAACCCATATTTCCAATTTTTACACCTTTTAATCCAACTTCTTGAATTAATCTTCCGGCAAAATCACCCTTTGGATTTACAAAACATGACCCTGCACTTGGCATATGAGGTTGATTATCCCTCATTTTGTTAAATTTTTTTAACTCTTCTTTATCAAAACCTTTTTCAATATAGAAGACAACTTCATAGATTATAGTATCTATTTGTGTATGTCTGTATGTAAAATCTATATCTTCAGCTTTTATATATCCATCTTTAGTTTTTATACTATGAACATGATTAAATACTTCCCAAGTTTTTAACCCTGCATTCATTTTAGTTAAACCACCCATATTTCCAGGTAATTTTGCTAAAAACTCTAAATGAGCTATATCATTGTTTCTTGTATATGTTAACAGTTTACCTGAAGTTGTTGCACAACCAACATATAAAAGATCATCTTTTTGTTCAATATAATTAAACTCATCACCTAAAACTGCAAATTTTGGATGATTGTTTGAGATTAATACATTATTTCCCCTACCTATAATTTGATAGTCATTATATTCGCCAATTTCATTTATTACTAAAACCTCACTAATAGGTCCTATTTTTATTGAAGAATATTTTGAAAAATCTATTTCCTTATAGTAGTTTGTTTGCATTAACTATTTCTTAACTCTTTATACTCATTAGGAATTAAATACTCTTGACTTTTAATAAGTTCATTATAAAACCCATGTTTAAAACCTAACTCATAAAGTTTATCTAAGGCTTGATATTGAATTTCACTTAATTTAACTGAATTATCATTTGCGTATAAATCTAAATATTTATCTAAAGTATCAGCATCAACTCTAATTAAACCTTTTTCTAAAAGCATAGGTGCTAATACTTTTCTATTTTTATTAGCCACATCAACAGCTTTGATAAATGCTTCTTCATATTCAATAGCACTTGAAAGAGGAATTGATCTTCTTATACACATTCCACCCAAAGGTAATGGTAAATCACCTCCACTAAGTTCACACCATACATCCCACATCTCTTTTTCAACTTCTAACTCATTATTGTAAGTTAAGATTGATTCATGAATTAAAACACCTGCATCTACAGTTCCATCTAAAACAGCTTTTTCAATTTCTAAGAAATTCATGTATGTTATTCTAGCATCTGGATAAGCTATTTTAAATAATAAAGCATTTGTTGTGTATTTTCCACTTAAAGCTACTTTGAAATTTCTTTTTAATTTCACACCTTTTTTCTTTATAAGTTTAGGTCCATAACCTTCACCAAAAGAAACTGCCGTTTTTAAAAGTGCATAATCTTTTTTAACATAAGGATATAAAGCAAAAGATATTGCACAAATGTCATACTCCCCATTTAATGTAGCTTGGTTTAATGTTTCAATATCATCAGCGATATTTTCAAAGTTTGTATCCTTAACTCCAACCCAACCAAATTTAACAGCGTAATACATAAAAATATCATCTGCATCTGGTGAATGTGCCACACTAATAGTTTTCAAAGGCTTGTCCTTTTGTAAAATTTTGATTTATATTTTAAAAGTTTTTGATTTTATCAATAAATAGGTAAGTTTAAGTTTATAAGTTCTTTTCCCAAGGTAAATTTACCTTGAGAAAATTGTTTTTTAGAATCCAGCAGCTGTAACGTATGCTGTAATCATATTTAATAATGGCTCTACAAATATTACTGAAATAATTGCAAAGAATACACAAATACCAACAGCAGATTTCATTGGTACTGATGCATTTTGCATAAATTTAGTTTTAAACCTTGCATCTGGATCTCTTAAGAAAATATAAGATACTGGCTTTAAATAATAGTATGCAGCAATTGCTGAGTTAAGTACAATAATAATTGCTAATGCAATTTCACCTGCATTTACAGCACTTGATACTAAGAACATTTTACCCCAGAATAAGGCAAATGGAGGTAATCCTGTAAGAGCAAATAAGAACAATCCAATAATTGATGCTGTAAATGGTGAAATTTGAGCAAGTCCTGATAAACTATCTAAATCATATGGAGATGAGTAATCTTTTGTAGACTTACCTCTATTTAACCATAACATACCAAATGCACCAAAGTTAGTAATTGTAAATAAAATCCAGTATAAGAATAATGCACTATGTGATTGTGTTGTTCCTATTAAAATTGCTGCCATTGCCATACCAGCATTTGAAATAGATGAGTATGCAAGCATTCTTTTTATATTTGTTTGTTGTAATGCAATTAAGTTTGGAATTGTCATTGTTAATACAACAGTTGTATAAAGCATTGTTTGAATAATAATATCATTTGTTTGAACAAAAATTTCAAAGAATCTTAATGCAACTACAAATCCTGCCATTTTTGGAACAACAGACATAAATCCAGCTAAAGCTGAAGTTGAACCTTGGTAAACATCTGGCACCCATACATGGTATGGGAATAAAGATAATTTAAATCCAAGTGCAGCAAACATAAATACAAATCCAACTAATACCATCATATACTGACCAAAGTTATCATGTGAAAGCATATTTTGTTCTGTAATTACCCTTGAAATTTCTGATAACTCTAATGAACCTGTAACTGCATAGAATATCATCGAACCAAAGGCAAAGAAAGCAGCTGTTAAAGCACCCATTGTAAAGTATTTTACAGATGCTTCAATTGTTGTCATTCTATTATGCATCGCAATAATTGTATACAACGATAATGAAGCTGTTTCAAGTCCTACAAAAATTAAAATTAAAGAGTCTGTACTTACCATAAACTGGAAACCAGCAATCATAAATAAATATAATGCAAAGTATTCAGCATATCTAAACTCTTGGAATCTTAATTTTGATAAACTTAAGAAAATAAATATAATAGATCCACCTAAGATAATAATCTGTGACAATATAGATATTCCATCTATAAACATCAGGTCAAACATACCTCTTTCAGGACCGTTATAAGCTAATAATGTAAATAAGTCGAAAGTTAAAAATACAACAACTAATACAACATATAAAGATTTATGTCCACCTTTATTAAATAGGTCAGTTAATAAAATACTTATTGCACCAATTAAAGCAATTGCTACAGGTGCTAATGTACCTATATTTAAACTATTAAAATCAATTGAAATAGGTTCCATTATTTAACCTCCCCTACAGTATTAAGCTGTCTTAATCTATCTTTTGTTTCTTGTTCAACTGCTTTTACTTCCATTACTTTAGTAAGGTTAGTTACTGTTGTATTTAATGGATCTAAAATAGGCTTAGGATAAATACCCATAGCTACTACTAAAGCTACAATTGAACCTAAAGCAACTAATTCTCTTCCGTGAATATCTTTTAAACCTTTATTCTCTTCTTTAACCAATTTTCCAAAGAAAGTTCTTTTGTACATTGAAAGCATGTAAATAACACTTAAAACAATAGTTAATGAAGCAATAAATGCTAAGATTGGAGATGCTTTAAAGAATCCTAATAAAGATAAAAACTCACCAATAAATCCAACAGTTAAAGGTAAACCAACAGATGCCATTAATACAACTGCATACACAGTTGCAAACACAGGCATATTATGAGCTAAGCCACCAAACTCTTTTATCATTTTGGTCTTTCTTCTATCATATAAAACACCAACAAGCATGAATAGTCCACCTGATACAATACCATGACCAATCATTAAATAAACAGCTCCTGAAATACCTTCAATATTTAAGGCAAATACCCCAAGAATAATAACACCCATATGAGAAATCGAAGAGTATGCAATCATAGCAGTATAAATAATTGCTATAAGCCCAAGAACTGTCATAAATCCTGTAAAGTAAACACTTGCATCAGGGAATAATGGAAGTGAAAATCTAATGAAACCATATGTTTCCATTTTTAATAATACAGCAGCTAGTACAATTGAACCAATTGTTGGTGCTTGACCGTGTGTTAATGGAAGCCATGTATGGAATGGGAACATAGGTACTTTTACAGCAAATCCAAAGAAGAATGCAATAAATAACCATAGCTGTAAATCAACAGGTAAGATTACACTATACCAATCAAGTAAGTTAAAGCTCCAAATTCCTGATGTTTGATGGAATACATAACCACAGTATAAAATACCAATAAGCATAATTAATGAACCAATAAATGTATATAAGAAGAACTTAATAGCAGCATAGAATCTTTTTTCAGCTCCCCAGAATCCTACGATATAGAACATTGGAATTAGTGTTAATTCCCAGAATACGTAGAACATAATTACATCTAATGAAACGAATACACCAACCATAGTCATCTCTAAGTAAAGCATAGTGATGATTAAGTTTTTAGTATTTTTCTTTTCAGTTAATCCAATAATTGCAATCATAGTCATTAATGTAATCATAACAACTAAGAATAAAGATACCCCATCAACTCCAACTACATAATTAATTCCATATGACGGAATTAGTGGTAATTGTTGTACAAATTGCATTCCTGCAACAGATGGGTCAAAGTAATACCATAATAAAAGAGATAGAACAAATTCAACCGCAGTTACAACAACACCAAATTGTCTCATTGAGTTTTTGTCAATTAAAAACGCAACAGTTGCCGCAACAGCTGGGAAGAATATCAGCATTGATAAAATATTTTCCATATTACTTAGCCCCTTGTAATAATGCTAAAACTAATGCTAGTAATAATCCTAAGATTAACCCTACTGTCATTAGTCTCAAACTTGATGATAAATTACCCGATTGAATTGGTCTTGAAACCTGTCCAACCTTGTAAATAAATTTAGCAATACCATCAATTGCTGTATCAATTAAGTCAACTTCAATTACTCTAAATATCCAATCAGATAATTTTTTGTAAGGTTTTGAAACTGCTACTTCATAGAATTTTGGAATGTAATATTGATTTATTAATAACTTATAGAAGAAAGTTTCTTCCCAAGATTTACTAAATCCACCATTTTTATATTTGTAAACTGCTATTACAATACCTGCAATTGCAGTTGCACTTGTAATAATTATTAGTGTCCAAATTGTAGAACTTGTTAAACTAGTAGCTTCCCACGATGGAAGTGTTTTAGTTACAAATTCAATAAATGAATGCTCATACCATCCAGCAATTATTGCTAATGCTGCTAATGGAAGCATAGCTGCTATTGCAAACCATTTAGCTTCATGTGGATGGAAATCTTTATCTGAATAGTTTTGTTCTCCAAAGAAGATTCTCATTACTAATCTAAATGAATAGAACGCTGTTAGACCAGCTGTAATTAATAATGTTCCCCAAATTAAAATTGCATCTGCATTAAATGCAGCTTCAAGGATTTTATCTTTTGAGAAGAACCCTGCTAATGGGAAAATACCAGCTAGTGCAAGTGAAGCAATAATCATAATATATGATGTTGCTTTCATTTTCTTATGTAATCCACCCATTTTTCTAATATCAAGTTCATCATTCATAGCATGCATAACATTACCTGCACCTAAGAATAATACAGATTTAAAGAATGCATGAGTAGCTAAGTGGAATAATGCAACCCAATAAGCTCCAAGTCCAGCAGCTACAAACATATATCCTAATTGAGATAATGTTGAGTACGCAATAATTCTTTTCATATCATTATTTACTAATGCCATAGTTGCAGCAAAAATAGCAACAAATGCTCCAAGTGCTGCTATTACATATCCTACTTCTGGAATTAAAGCATATAACTCATGAGATCTTATTACTAAATAAACACCAGCTGTTACCATAGTAGCTGCGTGAATAAGTGCTGAAACAGGAGTTGGTCCTTCCATTGCATCTGCTAACCACGTATGTAATGGGAACTGAGCTGATTTACCCATAGCTCCTAAGAATAATAAAGAACCGATCCAAATTAAAGTTGATGTTTCAAGTGATGCAACATTTGCAAATACTACGTCATATTGAAGACTTCCTAAATTCCAATAAAGCATAAACATACCTAAGAATAAACCTAAGTCTCCAACTCTATTCATAATAAATGCTTCATTAGCCGCCCATGATGCTGATTCTTTGTGATACCAGAATCCAATTAATAACCATGAACAAACTCCAACACCTTCCCATCCAATAAATAATACAGCAAAGTTATCAGCCATAACTAGAATAAGCATTGAGAATACGAATGCTGAAAGATAAGAGAAGTATCTATTAAAACCTTTGTCATGCTCCATATATCCAATAGAGTGAATATGAACCATTGTTGATACAACTGTAACAACTGACATCATAACAACTGATACATGGTCAACTATAAATCCAAATGGTATATCTAAACTTCCAATTACAATCCAGTCAAATAATTCAACATGATAAGTTGTACCTGTTGTGTAAACATCTAATAAAAGTTTTAACGATGCATACATTGATACAGCTAACATAAAAGATGTGAATAAACCTGTAAATAGAGTTTTTCCCCTAGTAGCAAATAATGCAGCTACAAGTGAACCTACTAAAGGAGCAAATAATGCAATCCATATAAACTTTTCCATTATTACCCCTTCATCTTAGATATATCATCTAAATTAATAGAACCTGTTCTTTTGTACCAAAGAATTAAAAGACCTAAACCAATAGCAACTTCACTTGCAGCAACTGCAATAATAAAGAAGGCAAAAATTTGACCTGTTAAATCTCCATGGAACTTTGAAACAGCTGCTAAACCAACATTTACTGCATTTAACATAATCTCTGTTGAGAAGAAAAGCATTAAAACATTCTTTCTTCTTAAAACACCAATAAGTCCAATTGCAAATAAAATTATTGAAAGAATTAAATAGGCATTAAGTGTCATTTATCATCCTTTTTTGCTTCTTCTTCAAGCTTTAATTGTTCATCAATCTCTTCTTCAGTCATATCAGACCAAGATTGAGTCATTTTTTTACCAGCAAGTACAACTCCACCAATCATCGCTACTAATAACATAACAGCAGCAACTTCAAATGGAACAATATACTTTGTAAATAGTACTAATCCAACTTCAGTTGGATTACCTACTTCTGGATTCATAGGATAAGAAGCAACAACATTTTCTCCAATTACAGGAGCCATGAAAATCACAACAATAATTAATGCTGTTAATCCAGATAGTAAAAATACTAATCTAGGATTTTTTATCTTTTCATCAACATCACTTAAAGTATCAAAGAACATCATACCAAATGCATAAAGTGCCATTACAGCACCTGTATAAACAACTATTTGCACTGCACCTAAAAAGTCTGCATTTAACAAGAAAAAGAATGCTGAAATAAATATCATACCAGCAGCTAATGCACTCATAGCATATAAAGCATTGTTAGTTAATACAGTAATTCCAAACATTCCAATTGTTAAAACAGAGAAGATTATAAAAGCAATAACTTCAAACATCAATTCCCCTTAATATGACAACGGAGTTTTTTTGATTTTTTTATCTGCATCTGGAGAAACAGAACCAAAACCATCAAACTCAAGTTGTTGACCTAAAGCATTTTCTGGAGTTAAGAAGTCATCTTTTAATCCAAAATGGGCTCTTTGTTCAGAAGCATTTTCATATCTTCCACCATGTACAATTGCTAATTCAGGACAAACTTCTGCACAATATCCACAGAAAATACATCTACCCATATTAATTGTATATTCTAAAACTTCTTTTCTAGAATTTTCATCAATTCTAGTTTCCATTCTAATACAATTTGCAATACATATTTTTTCACAAAGACCGCAACCAATACATCTTTCTTCACCTGACTCTAAAAGTCTTAGTAATTTATGTACCGCTCTATATCTAGGTCCAATTGGTAATTTTTCTTTTGGATATTGAACAGTTGCCATTTCATTTTTAAATAGCGCTCTGTACATTACTCCAAAAGTAATTTTTAATCCTGTAAAAAGTTCACCTTTTACAGATCTAGTCATTACTTGTTTAAAACTTTCCCAAGAAGTTTTAGGATAATTGTCTTCTTGAATAGTTACGTAATCTTCTGAAATATTTCTATTTTTAAAATCATTAAATCCCATGTTTAACTCCTAAAACATCATTACAAAACCAGTAACAAGTATATTTAATACTGCTAATGGCATTAAGATTTTCCAACATAACCACATTAATTGGTCAGGTCTAATATGTGGCCAAGATGCTCTTGTCCATAAGAATAAGAAAATCAATAACATTACTTTTAATACGATAGCTAATCCACCAGGTATAAACCATAATGGCTCAAATCCACCTAAGAAAATTAAAGCAACTAAGAATGAAATTGTAAAAAGGTTCGCATATTCTCCAATAAAGAACATACCCCATCTCATACCTGAATACTCAGTAGCATAACCAGCAACTAACTCAGCTTCATGCTCAAGTAAGTCAAATGGAGTTCTATTCGTCTCTGCAAATCCTGCAATTAAGAATAAAATAAATGCTAATGGTTGATACCAGATAATCCAGTTTCCAATTCCACCTGCTTGGTAATTATTAATATCAATTAAAGATAATGAACCAATCATCATAATTGGTGCTAATAAAGCTAATCCAGATACAACTTCATAAGATAAAAGTTGAATTGTAGTTCTAGCTCCACCAATTAAAGCCCATTTATTTGCCGAACTCATACCACCTAAAAGTGGTCCATAAAGTCCAATTGCACCAACAGACATAACAAATAATACACCAATATTAATATCAGAAATAATAGGTCTTACTGTATATCCAAAAATCTCAAACTCTGGTAAAAAAGGAACAGCTGACATTGCTATAAAAGCAGTTGCAGCTGTTATAATTGGAGCTATCATAAATATAGGTTTATTTGCATTTGCAGGAATAAAATCCTCTTTTGTAAATAACTTAATACCATCAGCAGCAATTTGAAGTAAACCATAAGGTCCAACATTTGTAGGACCAAGTCTTCTTTGCATAAATGCTAATATTTTTCTTTCAATATATGTTGTAAATCCAGCTAATGCTGAAAATACTGCTAATACAACGATTACTTTAACTATCGTTTCTATAATTATTGCTGTATCCATATTACACCTTCTCTATTACTGAAGTATTAAATCTATATGTTTTAAATAACTTTCTAGACTCAGAGTTCTTCATATAT
>Ga0102954_1000176_pt1 | contig 18858 bp, 20 predicted proteins | sample SalPonA_C_H2O_MG_FD_78511 | JGI IMG/M metagenome (GOLD analysis project Ga0102954, IMG submission 78511) | Water microbial communities from South San Francisco under conditions of wetland restoration - Salt Pond MetaG R2A_C_H2O_MG | ecosystem: Environmental > Aquatic > Non-marine Saline and... | reverse complement strand
GGATGAAAATCCCCTCGAGGGTTCAAATCCCTCCCTCTCCGCCATGCGCCTGTAGCTTAACTGGATAGAGCATCTGACTACGGATCAGAAGGTTGGGGGTTCGACTCCCTCCAGGCGTGCTTATTTTTTATGATTTAGTAATTAAAAAGTGGGTCTTCTAGGTTCCAGCCAGGTTTGTTTCCCCAGGTATTTAAAAATGTAACATTTTCTATAGGTTCCCTTTTAGCAACTCCCCACTTACCCAAAGGATAACCCGCAGTTACAACTGCATTAATTTGCCAACCCTTATCTGTTGGTATCCCTAAAGCATCAAAGGTTTTTTCTTCATTAAACATTCCAAGGACTGTTGTTAGACAAGTTCCCACCCCATGCGCTCTTCCAGCTAACATTAAGTTCCAAATAGCTGGATAAATTGATGATCCGGTTGGATCGTTTCTAGATAAAATTACAAACTGTGCTGGTACTTTATGAAAGTTTTCAGATAGCCAAGTAGCTGATTTACTAATTCTTACTACTTGATCAGCTTTTTTTTCATCCAAGACTTTTGAAGCACCCATATCTGGATTATTTTCATAATATTCTTTAATATAAAAATCCCATGCTTCTCTGTAGAGATCTCCAAGTAAATTTTTTATCTTTGAATCTGTAATAACTAAAAATTTCCAACTCTGAGTATTAGCACCGCTTGGAGCACGAACAGCAGCATCGACCATCTGTTTTAAAATCTCATCAGATATAGGTTCTTCAGTAACTCGTCTCATAGCTCGAGTTGTATAGAGAGCTTCAAATACATCCATGGAAATATCTTACTAAGATTACATATATGGAACAGAAATTAATAAAAGAAATTCGTAATGAAGTTGCTTATATATGGATAAATAGACCAGAGAAGAAGAACGCAATGGATTTTGATGTATGGTTTGGTATTCCAGATTTAGTAAATGAAATAAATGAAAAAGAAGAAGCAAAATGTATTCTTTTGCTTGCCAAGGGAGATTCTTTCTCAGCTGGAATTGATATTGCAACTTTTATGGGTGATATGAACTTAAATGAAAATCTTTCATCCACTGCTGAGGATAGAAGAAAGACGATGAAATTAATAGAAGATATGCAAGGATCTTTTACCACAATTGCAAATTCTAAAGTTCCAGTGATTGCCCTCGCTCATGGTTTCTGTATAGGGGGAGCAACTAGCATGGTTTCAGCATGTGACATTCGTTTATCTACAAAAGATGCAAAATTTTCAATAGGAGAAACAAAACTAGGGTTAGTCGCCGATGTAGGAGCTTTACAGAGAATGCCTAACATCATTTCAAAAGGAGACTTAAGAGAACTTGCATTCACCGGTCGACATTTTGATGGCCAGCATGCTGATAAGATACGTTTTGTTAATGCTATTTATGATAGTGTTGAAGAACTTCACGAAGCAGGCATTAAGCTAGCAGAAGAAATTGCATCTAACTCAAGACACATTGTTGGAGGTACAAAAAATGTACTTGATAAAGGAGAAGATTTAACTACCGACCAGGCACTTGACTATGTTAGGTTGTGGAATACTTCTTATCTAATTTCTGAAGAGTTAAAAGAAGGGGTAACGGCATTTTTTGAGAAAAGAGATCCAGACTTCAAGTAATTTTTTCATAGGTAGATAAAGCAAACCTGTCCGTCATTCCGGCCACATAGTCTATAGCATTTTCAATATCTGACTGATCTTGTCTGTAGGATTCAGGTAGTTCATTTAAATTTTTTACAAAATATTCAACCAATTTGATAACAATATTCTTACATTCTGCTCTTTGTGTTTCAGTACCTTTCCTTAGATAAACTTTTTCGAACATAAAATTTCTCAGATCTTGCATATTTTGTGCCACCTCTGAATCCATTTCGACCTTCCCGCTAGATGAAGCTTTAAAAATCCCAGAGATTAAGCTGTTAATCCAATTTTTCCCTGGAGGGCCAAGTTCTTTAATGATAGAGGTGGGAATGTCGTTTTGACTTAACACGCCCGCTCTAATTGCATCTTCAACATCATGGGTTAGATAAGCTATTCGGTCAGCAAACCTACAGATCATACCTTCTTGGGTACTCGGTTCATCAGCGTACTTCCATGGATGTATACGGATACCATCTAGTGTTTCAAATGAGAGATTAAGGTTTTCGACACGATCTAATACCTTAACAGAGTTTTCCGAATGGCTCCATCCACTCGGATGAAGTTCATCTAAAGCGTCTTCTCCAGTATGACCAAAAGGAGAGTGACCAACATCATGGCCCATACAAATTGCTTCTGTAAGATCTTGGTTTAGTCCCATAGTTTTTGCAATAGATCTTCCTACTTGTGTCACTTGTAAAGTGTGAGTCATTCGTGTTATAAAGTGATCACCATCTGGATTTATGAATACTTGGGTTTTATGCTTTAGCCTTCTAAAGGCTTTTGAATGAATAATACGATCACGATCTCTTTCATAAACTGTACGAAACATATCCTGATCTTCGGGTTTACCTCTACCTTTAGATTTTTCTGATAAGGCCGCATAGCTAGATAGTGTAATTCTTTCGTTCGATTCTCTCCACAAGCGATCTCTAAGAATAAATGAATCATTCATGTTTTTAGATTAAACATTAAAAGGAATTTAATAAAGGAATTAAATCAGACCACACTGAGATACTATACGATCCATCAAGGTGCGAGTTATAGGCTCTCTCAAACCTTATAATTTTCTTCTCTGGAACTTCTCTAAGAAAATTTTCTAGTTGATATGGAGCATCGTCAAGGTATACATCACAACTTACTGTCCATTTATCTTCTATAAAATGAACTTCTTTTGTTGGAATCTTATTCTCCCCAAGCCAAATAAGTGTGTCATGAATAGACCACCATGGTTTTGATGAGATGATGACAATTTCATGACCCATCTTTGAGAGTTCTACTAAAGTCTCTTGGGAGTTTTCATACAGTTCTAAATGTCTAAATATAGATGACCCATTTATATCCATAGCCCAATTCCAAAAATCTAGGTCATTTTCAAAGTGAGTTAGAGGTTTAGATAGACCCCAGTCAGTTATCTCATCCTCAGAAATCTGTTTTCCAAAGTCCAAAGCGTACTGAGTAGTCCAGCCTTTTGTGAAATCTGCAACCACTCCATCTAAATCTACACCAATTCTCATTTGACTAAGTTTAATTCTTTGGTGCATTATAGAAGAGAAATCTATTACCATTTAATATTATGCAACAAGCACTTTACAGGAAATATCGACCAGAAAAACTTACAGAGTTAGTAGGGCAAGAAGAGGCAGTCTCCTTAATTTCAAAGCAGATTGAAAAAGGTAACCTAGGTCATGCATATCTTTTTTCAGGCCCAAGAGGTGTTGGAAAAACCTCTTTAGCAAGAATAATTGCTACTCAGCTGGGATGCGATCCTGTATTTGACATTACCGAAATTGATGCTGCTTCTAATAACAAAGTAGATGATATTCGAGATATGAACGAAAGTGTTAATTTTATCGCAAGCAGTCCGGGTCAAAAAAGAGTGTACATTCTAGATGAGGTTCACATGTTATCAAATGCAGCTTCTAATGCATTTTTAAAAACATTAGAGGAACCGCCAGAGCATATAATTTTTATTCTTGCAACAACTGAACCCGAAAGAGTACTAGAAACAGTCAAAAGCAGAACAACACACATAGTTTTTAAGAAAATACCAGAACTAGAAATTGTGAAAACGCTTGAGGAAATTGGAAAAAAAGAAAAAATGATCATGAATAATGAGGTTTTAAATACTATTGCTACGTTTTCAGACGGATCTTTAAGAGATGGAATTAATTTATTTGAGCAGACCTTTAATACTTTTGGAAAAAAGACAACAGTCGACGACTTATACGGAATATTAGGAAAATTAAGCACAAAAGAATTTGAAGTTATTATTAACTCCATAGAAATACAAGATACAGCTTCTGTCCTCGAGGTATTAAGGGAAGCCTATCAGAAGGGTTTACAACCAAGCGATATTGTAGACTCCATCTCAGAATTTTTTAGAAATATGTTTTATTTAAAATATCTCCCTGGAGATTCAAAGTTAGACAATCTAACCCCAAATCTTAAAAAGTTATTAGAAGCTGCTGACAAAAAGGTAAACGCAAAGCAGCTAATTCGAATTTTAGATTTAATTGATGAGTTAAATCACAATTTGTCAAACAGCACTTCTCAGCATCTCAAGCTCGAATTATTTTTGATGAAAGTTATTAAGCCAGAATTAGGGTCTGATATTAAAACCGTTAGTTATAGAGTTGATTTACTAGAAGGTAAAATTTCAAATAACAAAACATCCACTCAGGCCATGAATTCCAATAAAGACAAAGAGGTGGTAGTAGAAACACAAGAAGTACCGAAAAGTACAAATGTTACAAAAAAGACATCTAAAAAAGAATCCTTAGGTAATTTTGATGTTTATTGGCCAAAAATACTAGAGGAAATGAAAAGCGAACTATCACCAAGAAAATTTTCTTATCTAACAGCTGTAAGAGCTGAAGTTGAAGAAGATACTATAAATCTAATTGTTGATAAAGAGAATGAATTTTTATTTGAACAGCTTAAAAAATCTCAAGAAATTACAGATTTATTACAGTCCATTGTTGCAAAATTGATGGGCTTAGAAGTTTCAGTAAAAGTTTCACTGAACCCCAATGCTAGATTAGATGATGGCAAAAAAGGATTGAGTGTAGCTCAAGAAATTTTTGATGTAGAAGATTTAAACTAAGACTCTTTTAAATTTAGTTCACTCAAAGCAACTGTAATTCTTCTAGAACCCTGATTTTGTGCGCTTTTACACAACTCAATAAAACTTCTTAGTTCTCCAGTTCTAAATTTTTTAAGACTGTCACCTGTAGAAATTGACCCACTTCTCTCTCTTTCAAGTAGCTTTATTTCTATCTCTTTTGCTCTAGCTAAATATGTACTACTAACTTCAAATAACGTATCTATTCCATCTGATATTGGAGGATTAATATGTCCCATTAATACATCAATATATTCATTAATCTCTTGGTGGAGTTCTTCAACATTAGACAACCCCTTTTTTAAGGGAAATTTTTGCATTACCTTATCCTTTTCAAATTAACATATTTCATTTTAACGAGAAAGAGGGACAGGAAGATGAGTATCAGGATAAATAACGAATCAATTATTACTTCGAAAACAAGATTACCTGAGTATATATTGATGACTGTTGTTAAGAAATATACTGCCGTACCTACTAGAAATATTTTCAAGAAATCTAACATCTGTGACTTGTTAACAATTCTTTCTTCTTTAACTTTTAAGAAGAAAGTTAAAACTAACATATTCAACCATAGAGATGAAATAATTATCCCTGCATAATTTGCTTCGGTGGGAGCACTGTTTAACTTCAAAAGAATAACTGTAACCAGTGTTATTGAGGTCCCAACCCAAACAGGAAACCAGTAATTTCTTTGGACATAATATGATCTTGTAACAATCTGATTTATTGACCATGGAATTAAGCCAAAAGAAACAATAAGAAATATCTTAGAAACTCTTAAAGTATCTTCACCAGTAAACAATCCACGTTGATAGATAAGGCTGATAATATTTTCTGAGTTACTTATAAAAAGAATTAAAACACCAGTATTTATTATTGCTAAGACAGACAGTTGTTTTCTTACTAATAGCTTGAAATCTTCAAGTTTATTTTCAACATATAGATTTGATAAAGTTGGATAACTTGCAACCCCCACCGCTTGGGCTACAACCCCTACAGGTATTAAGGCAACTCTTCTTGCATATCTAAAAGAAGCAATAGAGCCTGTAGTTAGAAAAGACCCAAAGTAGCGAAAGAGTTGCTCATCTACTACTGCAATAGATTGTCCCACAATCAAAGGAAGAGAAATGGTCATATATTGTAAAATATGTTCACCTTTAGGTTTCAACAATTTAAATGAAAGTCCATTTTTTTTAGCACCAATAATCTGTATCAAAAAATGACCTAATATTGAACCAATTAATCCACCAATTGCAAAACCGTATACTGTTGATTCAGGAGAGGATGAATAAATCCAACCGAATAAAATAATACATGAATTGTATATCACAGGAGCTGCAGCAGCATATCTAAAATCGTTTTTAAAGTATTGAAACGACATAAGTATTGCGCCTATGAAAAAAAATGTTTGACTAAAAACTATTGGGCTAAATAGTTTTATAAACAACTCAGGGTCATTTACGTTCAATAAGTCAACGATTTGATTTCTAAAAAAGAAAAAGACGGTAGAAATTAACAAGAACACTATTGCTAGACCGTATAAAAGTGAAATAAAATAGTCATTTAGAGTTTCTTTATTATTCTTAGATAGGTCGCTAAGTATTGGTATAAGAGTTATTGCCAAGTATCCACCTGCAGACAAGTAAAATAAAAAGTCTGGAATTATAAAAGCTAAATCTAATGTATCTGATGCATCTGACACACCAGTCCACTGAGCTAGAAGTATCTCCCTAAAGAAACCTAATACTCTGCTCATAAGATATGATATTGAGACAAGAGAGATAGATCCAATTAATTTTTTAGAGTTGAGCATGTTTTTCTTTCATAATTTCAAGAAATTCATACGGAACTTTGATTGGAGTGTTTTCATATCCAAATCCTAAATTTATATTTGGCTTTATATCACCATGATAATCAGAGCCACCACATTCAAGAAGATTTAATTTTTTAGCAATATTTGAAATTTGACCTGTAATGCTTTTGTTATAACTTGAGTAAGAACTTTCTAAACCATTAATACCAAAACTAGCTAAATCTTGTATGTGGCTGAAAAATGTTTCATTCACCCAGTTTTCTGACTTAGAGAATTTTTCATTACTCATGAGTGTATGTGGATGAGCTAAAAAAACAAGGGACTTAGACTCTTTTGATAACTCAATAATTTTCTTGATATCTGGTTGGTGACTTCTGGAATCTCCAATTTTTCCATTACCCAAATATTTAATAAAAGCCTCATTAATTGAATTAACATAGCCCTTATTTTTTAAAATACTTGCGATGTGTGGTCTTCCAGGGACTCTAGTTTTAAAATTATTTAGTTCAGACTTATCTATATCTAAGCCTTCATTTTGTAAATTATCAATAATTTCTAAATTTCTAATTTCTTTTAAACGTCTGATTTCTTCAAGAAATATTTCAACAGGAGAATCCTTCTTTATAAAATACAGCAACAGGTGTAAACCTGCATATGCATTAGATTCTTCAAGTTCTTCCCAAGATACGCTTACTTCAACTCCATTAATTATTTCTATTTCATCGTTACTTGGCAATCTTGTGAGGTATTCATGATCGGTAATAGAAATAGCTTCAAGTTGCAAATCTATCGCTTTTTGTATGATTACCTCTGGGCTATCTGTTCCATCAGAATTTTCAGAATGTATATGTAAATCAATACTCATTACAAACTAGAGTACTAGGTCTGTTATATCTTCAAATAGTTCATTAGAATGTTTCCAATGAGTTTAATAGTTCAAAAATATGGTGGAACAAGCGTAGCGAATCCTGAATCGTTAAAAATTGTTGCGGAAAAAATAATCAATGCAAAAAAAGAGGATAATCAGGTTGTAGTAGTTGTTTCTGCGATGGGTTCAAGCACCGATGAATTAATCTCTCTTGCTAACGAGCTTTCAGAAGAACCTTCACCTCGTGAAATGGACATGCTCCTTTCTGCAGGAGAAAGAATAACGATGTCACTTCTTGCAATGCACCTTAATAGCCTGGGATACGACTCTTTTTCTCTTACAGGTTCTCAGGCAGGAATTATTACAACTTCTCGTCATGGTCGCGCTGAAATTGAAAAAATTTCTGGCGAAAGGGTAAGAGAGGGTCTTGAAAAAGGAAATATAGTTATTGTTGCAGGATTTCAAGGTTTTAATCCTGACACTAGAGAAATAACAACTCTTGGCCGAGGCGGATCTGATGCTACAGCAGTAGCACTTGCTGCTTCTTTAAATGCAGATAGATGTGAAATATATACAGATGTAGATGGTATTTTTACTGCTGATCCAAGAATTACTGAAAAAGCAAAACTGTTAAAAGAGATAACATATGATGAAATGCTTGAAATGGCTTCAACTGGAGCTAAGGTGTTAATGGCTAGGTCGGTTGAGTTTGGTAGAAGGTATAATGTACCTATAATCGTTAAACCAACTTTTAATGAGGGTTTAGGTACGATAGTTAAGGAAAATGTTATGGAACAAGCAATAGTCAGTGGGGTTACTCACAACGACAAAGAAATAAAGTTTACTCTTTTTGGAGTACCAGACCAACCCGGAATTGCTGGAACTGTCTTTGGCCACCTCTCGGAAAAAGGGATTAATGTTGATATGATTGTACAAAATGTTTCAAAAGACGCTAAAACTGATATAAGCTTCACAGCCCCTGAAGAGCAAAAAGAGGAAGTTTCAAGAATTTTGTCCAGCTTAACTAAAGACCTAAGTGCTGAAGGTTCTGATGAAGATGAAAACATAGCTAGAGTTTCAATTATTGGCGCTGGAATGAAGTCAGAATCTGGAGTAGCGTCAAAAATGTTCAAAACATTAGGCCACAATCAAATCAACATTGGAATGATTTCAACTTCTCCCATAAGAATCTCCTGTGTTATTTCAAAAAATGATATGCAAAAAGCTATTGAGGTTCTGCATGATGAATTTATTATTGAGTAGATGAAAGTTGCTATAGTTGGCGCCACAGGATTAGTTGGCAGAAATATTATTAAAGAGTCTGAAAAACTTCTTCCTAGGGAAACAGAATATCATTTGTTTGCTTCAAGCAAATCAGCTGGAAAGTCTCTAACGATCAACAACAAAGATGTGATTGTAGAAGAGCTGAATACAAGAAATATCGGAGAGTATGACATAGCCTTATTTTCTGCAGGAGGAGATAGGTCAAAAGAATTCGCAGAACAATTTATATCACAGGGGGCATATGTTGTAGACAATTCTTCGGCATTCAGAATGCTAGAAGACGTACCTTTAGTTGTTTACGGTATAAATGAAAATGAGATAACCACAACAACCAAACTAATCGCTAATCCAAATTGCACAACAATGGGCCTTGTTATGGCACTAAAGCCGTTACATAACGAATTTAATTTACACACAATAACACCAGTTGCCTATCAAGCAGTATCTGGATCAGGTACTGAGGCCGTTAAATCATTAAGAAATGAAGAATCCTTAGACTCAGAATCATTGTTAAAAATTGAAGAAACATTTTATCCTAAACCAATTGCAAGAAACGTAATTCCACTTGCCGGAAATTTAACTGAGAACGACTACTCGGATGAAGAGATGAAGATCGTTTATGAATCAAGAAAAATTCTAAACATTCCTGAATTAATTGTTGAGCCATCAAATGCAAGAGTTGGAGTTGTGACAGGTCATGGAGTATTTTGTTCTGCAGTATTTGAAAAAGAGATAGATACAAAAAAAGCTATACAAGTACTAAATAACTTTGCAGGAGTCGAATACTGGTCAGAAACATTAGCCACACCTCTAGATGCTGAAAATAATGATAATGTTCTTGTTTCAAGGTTAAGAAGAGGACTCTCTAGTAAAAAAATTATCAATTTTTGGTGTGTCTCCGATAATCTTCTCAAAGGGGCGGCATTAAATGCTGTCCAGATAGCAAGGTATTTGGTAGGTAAATGATTCAACTTCCTGAAAATGTAACAGAGAAAAAACGAAGATTACTTGGACCTCTTGGAAGATTTGTTCTTAAAATTTCTAATTGGGAAATTAAAGGTGAAATTCCAAATTATAAAAGAATGGTTTTAGTTGGAGTTCCACATACTGCTATGAGAGATGCTTGGTATGGGCTTCTTGCTGTATTAGCTTTAGATTTAAAGATTAATTTTTTTGGTGCTAAGTGGGTCTTTTCAAGGCTTCCAAGCCCAATAACTTTTTCTAAAAATTTAGATCGTTTAGGAATCCCATGGCCTCTAGGTTGGTTGCAAAAAAAAATGCTGATGAGATTAGGTGGAATTCCAGTTTATAGAACTGAAGCAAAAGGTCATATAAAGAGTGCTATCGAAGAGTTTTCTAAATTAGATAAATTTATCTTAGTCCTCACGCCTGAGGGAGGAACTTATGCTGTCTCACAATTTAGAAGTGGTTTTTACTACATAGCAAAAGAAATGAATATTCCTTATGTTCCTATTGAAATAGATTTTAAAAATAGATCCTTCAACATTCAAGATCCTCATTTTATATCTGGAAGCTTTGAAGAGGAGTCTGAAAAGCTTGAAAAGCTATTTGAAGGCGTAGAAGGGGCTACAAGAAAATTTACAATGCTAAAAGAAAAGGAATGAACAAACTTAGCATATAGTTACCTACAGGAATTTTTTTTAAACCTAATAAATTTATACCCACTCCTATTAATAAAACACCACCAATTCCAGCAATAGAATCAGATATTACTTGGTCAATATTTGTATTTATAAGAATCGCACAAAATGTAAAGAATCCTTGATATAACAAAATTGAAACCCCTGAGTAGACAGCTCCCTTGCCCCCTGTAGAGGTTATAAAAATAACTAAAAAACAGTCCAGAGCAGTTTTTATTAGAAGTAGTTCTAGATTAGATTCTACAACATCAAAAAAGGGCCCAATTATAGCCAAAGGACCGGTGATGACTATTAGGGTTGTGGATAAATAGCTATCCATAAATTTTGCTTGATCTAAATCTGAGTCTTCGAACTTTTTATATAAATAGTCTCCAAATTTCTTAATCTGATTTTCAATTTGTAGATAGTTTCCAATTAGAGCACCAATAATGACTGCAAAAAGAGTAAAAATAAAATCGGGACTTTTTAGAGATTCTCTTACGCCCAAAGCAAGTACAAGTAATCCAAGTGGCAGTAAATTTTCTTCAAAGTTTTTTAAGTCTTTTTTAAAGAATAATCTTGCAAGAATGCCTACACCTAGTACTCCAAGACCATTGATTAAGGTACCTATTCCAGGAAACATTATTTTTTGAAGTCGTTATGACTTCTACTTGGTGTTGGGCCTTCTTGACCTTGATACTTACTTCCGTAGGTTTCTGAGCCGTAAGTTGCCTCAGAAGGGGAATTTAAATAATAAAAAGAAATTTGACCAATTTTCATTTCTGGATAAATCATAATTGGTAAATTTGCTACATTTGAAAGCTCCAAAGTTAAATAACCAGAAAATCCTGGATCAACAAAGCCAGCTGTTGAGTGAATTAAAAGTCCTATTCTACCTAGTGAAGACTTTCCTTCTAACCTAGCAACAACTTTGTTGGATAAACTTACTTTTTCAAAAGTTGTTCCAAGAACAAATTCTCCTGGGTGGAGCACGAAGGGCTCATCTTTTGTAGCAGTCACTAAAGTAGTTAAGTCCTGTTGCTCAGCTTTAGGATCAATATGACTATATTTATGATTTTCAAAAACTCTAAAATCTGAACCTACTTTTAAATCTACGCTAGAAGGTTGTATATAACTTTCTTCTAAGGGATCAATTTCGATTAGTTTTTCTTTTAAAGCATTTTTTATATCAACATCTGAGAGCATAGTTTCCTTTTTCTTTGAATATACTAACCTATTTTTTAGTTTTTTTAATTATTTAAAATAGATGCAGCAGTCCATAAAGTTATAAACAATCCGATGCTTCCAAGAAAAAGGGTGCGAGAAGCATAAAACTCCTCTTCTCTGTAATTCCTCCCAAAGTATGCAAATAGACTTCCTGCGAACATTGCTCCTCCAAAACCAAGGAGAAGTAGATTTATTGTTAAATCAAGTGCAAAAGGATCATCCATAACTTATATTATGATAATGACTATGTTAGAAATTAGTAAAGCTGTAGAATTATTTCTCAAATACGGTGTATCTAAAATAAATGATCCAAATAAATATCAATTAACACCTTTAAATGGCATCACCAATACCAGCCTTATTGTTGAAGTAGATAGTAAAAAATATGTCCTTCGAATACCAGGAGACAATCCAGATGTGATCAATAGAGAATCAGAAAAATATAATACCACGTTAGTCCAGGAAATAGGGATGACTCTTCCGTATATTATTTTTGATGCAGAAAATGGTGTAAAGATTTCAGAGTATTTCGAAATGTATACCTACAAAGATTCAGATTTCAGAAACTCTGATCTTAGAAATAATGCATTTATAGAACTTATGAAGTTACATAATTCAGGTCTAGAATTTAAACATAACTTCTCACCAATGGAAGTTTTTAAAAATATAGCTGATGAATCCAATATGTTAGAAAAAGAAGCAAAAGAAATTGGCGAAAAAGTAATTTTAAAAATTAATGAAATAGGAGTCAATAAAGCACCCTGTCACCAAGATCTTTTCCCTGGAAACTTCATTATTTTTAAAGATAAAACTTATTTAATCGATTGGGAGTACTCATCAATGGGTGATAAGTATTTTGATTATGCTGATTTATTTTGGCAAAACAGTTTCGATCACGATACTGGTTTAAGAGAACAATCACTTGAAGAGCTTGGAATTTCAACGATTCAAGAAATTGAAAAATTCGAATATTTTGAAATATTATCAATGATTACTTGGGGTTTGTGGGCACTAAAGAGATCTCCCAATGATAATGATGGTAAAATGGCACTAAATAAAGCTAAAGAACAAATAAAAAATAAAAAACTTTAAAAAGATTTTCAAATAATGCCGAGAATGCGTTAGAATTTCGCAGTTAGATAAAAAGGAAAAAATTTAATTTATGGGATCTTTGATTAAGAAAAGACGTAAAAAAATGTCTAAACATAAATATAGAAAACGTCGTAAGTCAAATAGACATAAGAAGAAAAGCGTCTAGATTTCCCCAGACTCGTTATTTAAAAATTCTTCGATCTGTTGAACAAGGCTTTCATTTGAATCGTCGGAATAATTATCTTCTATTGTAAGCTCCGCATCTTCAAGCTTTGAAACATATTCAGCTAAATCTTCTGAGTTTTCCATAGCCTTTTGTATTTTTGTTTCAAATTGCTGTCCTTCTGATTGAATTCCTGTATCGTCAATCTCAATTTGTAGAATTTCAGCTGACTTATGAAGTAAAGCACTAATGCCCTTAGGATACCCACCAGAACTTAAGTAGTGTGGAACTGCAGCCCATAGTCCAGAGGTTTCTATACCACTGTTTCTTAATTCATGGCCTACAACACTAGTTATGCCAGTGGGTCCAGAATAATTGGTCGGTAATACGTTGTATCTAGAGTTAAATGTTGGATCGTCACTAACTCCAAAAATTGGGACAGGTAGGGTATGAGCAACTTGCCCAAAAAATGCACCAAGGGTAACAGCTTTCTTCACACCAAGTTCAATTAACACATTTGCAATATTTTCAGAGTATGTTTTCCATCTCATTGAAGGCTCTTCTCCAAAGACTAAGATCACATCATTTGTGGATTTATAATCCTCAATTGAATAAAAAGATGTTTGTGGCCAGTGAAAGTTTCTTTCCCCAATGTCTTTTACATCAACAATGGGTCTTCTCATCTGATAGTTATAAAAGTTTTCAGAATTTACCTCAGCAAAGGGATCAACATCATGATTGTTGCAGAGATTTTCTATACAGCCACTGGCTGTATTTCCAGCATCACTCCAGCCTTCGAAAGCTAAAACAGCAACTGGTTCAGATAAAAGTGGTTTTCTGTGCCAAATTACATCGTCCATAACAAAATGTTAACCAATGTAAAGATTTATCTAGAAACTAATTTGTTAGTTTTCTAGAAGAATTTATAACAACAGAAATACTAGATAGTGCCATAGCGAGAGCTCCTAATTTTGGTGATATATTTCCTGAGACTGCTACCGGAATCATTAAAGTGTTATAAATGAATGCTAGAAACAAATTTTGACGAACTCTCTTACTACTTCTTATAGCAAGATTTCTTATATTGAGTATTTTTTCCAACCCTCCTTTTTGAATAACAACGTCACTTGAAGCCTGGGCAATCTGACTGCTAACAGAAGTAGTAATAGAAACATCAGCTTGTTGTAACGAAGGAGAGTCATTAATTCCATCACCAATGAAAATAACTCCTTCAGACTCCTGCATTCTTTTTACATATTTAAGTTTATCCTCAGGTGTTTGGTCACCGAGAGCATAATCAATACCTATTTTTTTTGCGAGAGTTTCTACTTTTTCTGAACTATCACCAGATAAGATTGATATGTCATAATCTTTTTTTATTTTTTTTAATAACGAATCATTTACGGTCAAGTCTTCTTCAAGAACTATAAATACATTCTCATTTCCAATTGAGACTTCTAATATATTTTCCACTCCTTTTTTTCTTTTTACAACAACTTGAATTCCACCAACCATTCCATGAATTCCCGAACCAATATCTTCTCTTACTTCAGTAGACACAAAAAGAGAAAGCTCTCTTTTCTCTGCTTCCAAAACTAAACTTTTTGCAACTGGGTGATTTGATTTAATTTCTACACTTGCTACAAAAGATAGAACACTGTCCTCCGATAAGTTAGAATTCAAAGTATCAATTTTTACAATATTGAATATCCCAGACGTAAGGGTTCCAGTTTTATCAAATATAATTTTTTTTAATTGTTTAATACTTTGCAATTTATCGAAGTTTTTAAATATATAACCATCGCTATATGCAAGAGAAGATGCTTTGTAGAGGATTATTGGTGTAGCTAAACCTAGCGCACAAGGACAAGCTATCACCAAGACAGATATAGCAATTTCTAAAGATCTAATTAAATCAATTTCTAATATTGAATATCTGTAAAAAAAGGTGAACAAGCTAAGAATCAAAATAGAAGGCACAAAAAATTGGGTTATTTTATCAAGAGATTTTTGAATAGCTGGAGTGGTTGATTGTGCTTCCAAAATTAAAGCTTCTATGAAGTCGTATGTCGAGACAGCGCCCTCTTTAACTTCAACTTCTAAATACCCATCTAAATTTATGCTTCCAGCTAAAACTGTATCTCCAACACTTTTATCAATAGGCTTAGATTCACCAGTTAAAAAATCTTCATTAGTAGAAGAATTACCTGTTTTTATAACTCCATCAATTGGAATAATTTCCCCAGGAGAAACACCGATTAAGTCACCAGTTTTTAAATCTGAAACTTTTGTAATCACAATACTTTCCTCCGAGAGAACCTTTGCATTTTGAGGACGTGTGTTTTTTATAGCTTCTGAAACATTTATGGAATCTTTTATCGAAATTTCTTCAACAGCTTTTCCAAACAGTACGAATGAAACAATATAAGCTCCAGCATCGAGAAACATATCACTGTTGCTTGAAGGAAGTAAAGACACAGCAACTGAACTTAAGCTCCCGAGGGATATAAGTGTATCCATATTAAATTCAAGGTGTTTAATCTTTTTTAATGCCGATATATGGAAGCGTCTTCCAAAGATGAATATAACAATAAAACCCAAGAAGTATGAGATTATCGAATTATCAGTATTGAAACCACGAGAGATACCAGCTGAAAGAACTAGAGAAATAAATGGAATAAGGAAAGTATTTTTGTAGCTCACCTTCACTTCCTCTTTTGGAGTAGAAATATCTGCAGAGTAGCCAATAGAACTAATTTTTTGGATTAGTTCATCAATATTAATATTTTGCTGATACTTTATAACTGCTTTCTTTAAAGGAAAGTTAACAGATACTGATTCGATAGATTCGTTTTTAGAAATCACTCTTTCAATTCTTGCTGCGCATGCAGCACAAGTCATTCCTTCAAGGTCCAGTGTTAATGTATTTTTAACTTGTGACAACGGTGTAGCCTTGTTCATCAAGTAAGGTAGCTACAGTTTTCATATCAACACTTTGTGAGATATTTAAAGATACCGATTTTGTATCGATATCTATTGATACATTAGAGATACCAGGAATGTCTAGAGTTTTTTCTATAGTCTCTTTACAATGCCCGCAGCTTATTTCTGGAACGGTAAATTTTTCATCCATAGTCAAAGCTTAATAGGTTAAAGTTTATAGGCTGTGTTTGTTATTTAGCTTTCGTTGCAATTAAGCAGTTTCTTGCAAGATACGACCTCTAACTCGAGGGTATTTTATTGGAGCGTGATTAAAACAATGATCTCTTTTGTTGTAGATACTTAATTGAGTGCTACATGATTCGTCTTTGCATACTCTGCCCTGGTCAAAACTTTTTGAAGGTCTTATTCCACCTTTAATTTGACTTGCTTTTAGTCCGTCAGTCATTTCATTCCTTTATAGTTTGTGAATATATTCACAAGATTAACAACTTTATCAACAGGATGCAATCATTTCTTCAAGATTTCGTTAATTTTTTCTGGTCTAGAAAAGCTTTATCATTCCATTTTCTTCCAAGAAAATCCTCGACCATATCTTCAGCGTTTCTAGAACCACCAACAGAGAGTATTTTTTGTTTGTATTCAACACCAACACTTTTTGAAAGAACACCTTCCTTTTCAAACCTACTGAATAAATCATCACCAATTATATCAGCCCAGAGATACCCATAATAAGCAGCATCATATCCACCCAACAAATGTCCAAAACAACCAAGATGATTAACATCATTGGGATATTCTAAAGTTGTTACTTTTTGAGAATTCTTTTCCACCTCATCGAGATCATCAGCAAAATCTAACCCATGTAGATGTTGGTCTGCCAAGCCGAAAGACACTTGTCGGAGTATTAACAAGCTAATCCCTATATTTTTTGTTTCATTTATTTTTTCACTTAGTTCTGCACTAAATACTTCACCAGTTTCGATATTTTTAGAAAATCTTTTTAAGCATTCACTTTTCCAAACCCAATGTTCCATTATTTGACTGGGAGCTTCTACAAAGTCCCACTCAACATTAGCACCCAGAAATCTGGCAAACTTTGACTTACCAATTCCATTATGTAAAACGTGTCCAAACTCATGAAATAGGGTTTCTACTTCATCAAAATTCATTAACCCATCACCTGTATTTGGGTTAGGAAAATTAGTTACCATTGAACATACGGGTAAGATCTCTCCATCTTGACTACCTGGAGAAATATCAAAGACTGCTGCATGGGTAAACTTTCCTTTTCTGGGATATAAATCCAGATAAAAATAAGCTATTTTTATATCATTTTCATTCCATATAGACCAAAGTTCAACATCTTCATGCCAAGCAGTTTTAGAATCTTCTTGTTTGATTGATATATCAAATACATCTTCACAAATTGAAAACATTTCAACCTTTACATCGTGAATATAAAAATACTTTTTCAACTCACTGTTGTCGATATTGCTAAGCATATTTCTTCTCTTGGTTATCAAGTATCTAATATCCCAAGGTGAGATATCTGTTGGGTCAATGTCGTCACTTGAGAGTTCTATTTTTTCAGCTTCTGCCGATTTTTGAAGTGCAGGAATTAAGCTGTCGTACATTTTATTTACATTATCTGGATTCTTTGCCATCCTGTATTTCAGTCTGTACTGTGACCATGTTTCAAAGCCAAATAATTTGGCTTTTTCATTTCTGAGGACAACAGTTTCTTTAAGAATAGGTAAATTCATTGAAACAGCTCTATTATTAAAAGCTTTCCAAACGGATTCTCTAGATTTTCTAACTGAACAATTTTCTAAAACAGCATTTACGTCTGGGTAAGACATAGTCACAGTATATTTTCCAGATTTAAACTCTAAGCTTCCTAGCTCTCCTCCACTAAGTCCTGCCAGCTCAGAAGGCTCAAAATACACTTCCGACTTATCATCCGCTATATTTTTTGAAAAGTTTATTTCTAAATCTATTAATTTTTTCTCAATTTCAATTAATCTTATTTTTTTATTTTCTTCTAAATTATGTCCGGCATCAATAAAGTCTCTCTCAAGTTCTTCATGATATTTCTTGGATTCGAGATCTAATAGAGTTGAATCAATCAAATTAAATTTATTGAACAAATCAACATCTGTAAATACCTCAATTAAATAATTACCAATCAAAGACTCAACTTCATTGCCATAATTTCTAATCTCTTCTGAATCACTTACGTCAGCTAGGAAAGCCACTCTTCCTGACAAATCTTCAATAATTCTTTCAAACGAATCAAACATCATTATTTCAGGAGTATCAGAATTTTTAATTTCGAGAATCAAAGTACCGCTTTTTTTGAAGGTACTCTCCACATCATTTACAAGATCTTTTTTTGTTAATTTTGAATAGTCGAACATCTCTCTCCTTTAAGTTTTTTATGATACTATTTGTCTTATGGATATCAAACTTGAATTTTGTGTAGTCTGAAATTACACACCTCGTGCAGTTAGTACGATTGAAGACATTTTAGAAATATATGGGCAAAAAATTAAATCTATTAATTTAATTCCTGGATCTGGTGGAGTATTCGAGCTCTATCTAAACGAAGAGCTTTTATATTCTAAATTAGAAACTGGTAGGCACACTGAAGAAGGTGAAGTTCTAAGTCTTATTGAAAAAGCACTTAGTTGAACATACCTTTTGACCTATCCCTACAAGAACTAATATTTGTTGCATTTCTTGTTTTTATATCAGCAGCAGTTCAAGGTGTTCTTGGCTTTGGTTTTGCTGTAATAGCATCTCCAATTATTGTTCAAATCAACCCTTCTTTAGTACCTCAATTATTGTCACTACTGGGGTTTCCATTAGCTTTGAGAGTTTTCTTTAGGGAGAAGTCAAAAGTGAATTGGAAACCTTTGAAATTTTTAATTGTTGGTCGAATTATTGGAGGCCCAATTGGTCTATACTTTCTAACCACCCTAGATCCTGAACCATTGTCAATTGCAGTTGGGGTCATAGTACTTAGTGCTGGACTCGGTTCTTATTTTGGG
>Ga0102954_1000160_pt1 | contig 19702 bp, 14 predicted proteins | sample SalPonA_C_H2O_MG_FD_78511 | JGI IMG/M metagenome (GOLD analysis project Ga0102954, IMG submission 78511) | Water microbial communities from South San Francisco under conditions of wetland restoration - Salt Pond MetaG R2A_C_H2O_MG | ecosystem: Environmental > Aquatic > Non-marine Saline and... | reverse complement strand
TCCTGTCACTACCAAAAGTGACGACCTTTCCACTGCACTGTCATCAGATAATAACTCACTAGGAACAGACTCAAGTGGGGCTGAAGGAAATGTCAGTGACACAGCAACAGACTTGGTTGATGATAGTATACCTGAGTTTGTTGAGGCTGAAAGTGAGCGAAATATCAATACAGTGCTTGCGGCCTTAGAAAATGCAGATCCTGATAAGGTAGATGAGCTAACTTCATCTGCGGCTACTGATACGAATGTCTTGGATAGCAATGGCTTAAATGATGCTCAACAAAATACCTTACTTAACATCCCACGTGATACTAACGAGAGTAATGTTGAAAATGACGTATTTTCAGATTCTGTCGAGTTAGTGTTTACCTTTGAGCAAGATTGTTGGATAAAAATTACTGATGCAACCGGTGAAGACATTGCTTATGGTGTCAAAAAAGCGGGTCGGGTTATGCCTGTTTCTGGACAAGCGCCATTCTCAGTCATTTTAGGTGCACCCAAAGGTGTTGCGATTACTTTTGCTGGTAATGAAGTCGATATCAGTACATTCCCAACGAATGCTACGGCACGTTTTACTCTACCCTTACAGGAAACTTTATAGTTATGTTTGGTGAATCTCCTATAAAAAGAAGAAAATCTTTACGCATTAATGTTGGCTCTGTTCCGATAGGTGATGGCGCCCCCATAGCAGTTCAATCTATGACCAATACCCCAACCACAGATGTGGCTGCAACAGTTGACCAAATCAATCGAATTGTCGGTGTGGGTGGAGAAATAGTGCGAGTGTCTGTGCCTACTATGGATGCGGCCGAAGCGTTTAAAGAAATCCGTAAACAAGTCTCGGTACCACTGGTTGCAGATATTCATTTTGATTATCGTATTGCTTTAAAAGTAGCTGAATACGGTGTCGATTGTTTGCGTATTAACCCAGGTAATATCGGTAACATGGACCGTGTACGTTCAGTGGTTGATTGTGCCAAAGATAAAAATATACCCATACGCATAGGAGTAAATGGTGGTTCTTTAGAAAAAGATCTACAAGAAAAATATGGCGAACCAACACCTGAAGCATTGGTTGAATCAGCCATGCGCCATGTTGATATTCTAGATAAATTGAATTTTGACCAGTTTAAAGTCTCGGTCAAAGCTTCTGATGTTTTTTTAGCTGTTGGTGCTTACCGAGAACTCGCTAAACAGATCGTGCAACCACTCCATTTAGGTATTACCGAAGCTGGCGGGATGCGTGCAGGATCGGTAAAAAGTGCTGTTGGTCTAGGTATGTTGTTAGCAGAAGGAATCGGCGACACTTTACGAGTATCGCTAGCGGCAGATCCAGTAGAAGAGATTAAAGTAGGTTTTGACATCTTAAAATCGTTGCGCATACGTTCGCGGGGAATTAATTTTATCGCTTGTCCAAGTTGTTCTCGCCAGGAGTTTGATGTCATATCTACGGTCAACGCGCTAGAGCAACGTGTTGAAGATATTCTAACACCCATGGACGTTTCGATTATTGGTTGTGTCGTGAATGGACCCGGTGAGGCTGAAGTATCTGATTTGGGTTTGACGGGCGCGCGTAATATGAGTGGTTTTTACTTGGATGGTGAACGCCAAAGAGAACGTATTGCCAATGATAATTTAGTCGATGTTTTAGAGCAAAAAATCCGTGCTAAAGCGGCTATGCTTGATCCAGCTCAACGTATAGCAGTAACCTCAGTCGATAAATAAAAACAAGTGACTGGTGGGTTCAAGAGATTATCTTTTACTAATTCCTAAAGAATCCGACTGAAAACTATACCTACACAAATAAAGCCCCTATAATATGGGGCTTTATTATTTGTAAGAAGTGGTATATTCCATCATTCTTGCGACTATATCTTTAACTTTATAGGGTATGATAACGTGGCAAAAACACTGCAAGCCATCCGCGGCATGAACGATTGTTTACCTGCTCAGACTGGTATTTGGCAATATGTAGAGCAGATCCTACGTGATACTGTTGCACAATACGGGTATCAAGAAATTCGTATGCCAATTGTGGAAAGCACCGAGCTTTTTAAACGCTCTATTGGTGAAGTAACAGATATTGTTGAAAAAGAAATGTATACCTTTGATGACCGTAATGGTGACTCATTAACCTTGCGACCAGAAGGCACAGCCAGTGCAGTGCGTGCGGGCAACCAACATGGTTTGATTTATAATCAACAGCAGCGTTTGTGGTACCTCGGTCCAATGTTTCGTCATGAGCGTCCCCAAAAAGGGCGTTATCGCCAGTTCCATCAATTTGGTGTGGAAACTTATGGATTAGCCGGTCCAGATATAGATGTTGAAGTTATTGCTTTATCAGCACGTTTTTGGCAGGCCTTTGGCATTGCGGATCAGGTTCGCCTTGAGATCAACTCCTTGGGTTCGAATGCTGCACGCTTGGCTTACAAAGAAATTTTAGTGGCTTATTTAGAAGAGCATAAAGACGCGTTGGATGACGATAGTCAGCGTCGTATGTATAGTAATCCACTGAGGGTCTTGGATAGTAAAAACCCTGATGTACAAAAAATCGTCAGCGCAGCGCCAAAGTTACAAGATCATTTGGATGCAGAGTCAGCAGAACATTTTAGCTTACTTAAAGACCGTTTAGATGCCTTGGGTATAGCTTATACAGTCAATCCTAATTTGGTCCGTGGTTTAGATTATTACAATGCGACCGTATTTGAATGGGTAACAGATGCATTAGGTGCTCAGGGTACCGTCTGTGCCGGTGGTCGTTACGATGGTTTAGTCGAGCAATTAGGCGGGAAATCATCCCCAGCAGTTGGTTTTGCGATGGGCATGGAACGCTTGATTCTACTTTTAACGGAACTTGGTCTGACCGATGCTGTCCCAGCACCAGTAGATATTTACGTTACTGCATTAGGTGACGAAACCGCAGCATACGCACAAAAAGTTGCAGAATTTTGCCGTGATCACACACAACTGCGTATCCAAATGCACTGTGGTGGTGGTAATATTAAGAAACAAATGAAGAGAGCTGATGTATCTGGTGCCAAAGTAACTCTATTGCTTGGTGCTACGGAAATGACCGAATCTATAGTCACCGTAAAATACATGCAAGGTGACGTCGAACAAAGTAGTTGTACACTTAGTGCATTACCGGCCTTGTTAGCAGATTATTTTAACTAAGCGAAGTACTACAATTTCGTTTAAACATTTTTATATAATAAAAGCTGTATACAGCGTTAAAGGAAACAAAATGGAACAATTCGAAACAGAAGAACAACAAGTCGAAGCCATCAAACGTTTTTGGAAAGAAAATGGGGTTGCCATTGTTATTGGTGCTGTCCTAGGTTTAGGCGGTCTGTGGGGCTGGCGTTATTATGATGAAGCACAAATCACAGCGAAAGAAAGTGCGTCAGAAGCATATCAAGAGATGTTAGTGGGTTTATCTGCTGAGAGTACAGTTGCTGATTTAGAACCGTTCATTCAAGCAAATTCAGGTAAAACCTACACAACATTAGCGAGTTTGATTGCGGCACAAACAGCTGCAAACCAAGGTGATTTAGCAAAAGCCGTTGATCTGCTAGCCAGTGCTGCAGCCAACGAATCAGATCTTGCATTAGGGGATCTAGTCAATATTCGCTTGGCCCGTGCTTATTTCGGTTTGGGTGAAAATGATCAAGCTTTAGCGACACTTGCAAACATCACAACAGATGCATTCGTCTCGGCAAAAGAAGCTTTACGTGGTGATATATTAGTGGCGCAACAAGACTTTTCTGGTGCGACAGCTGCTTATCAAGCTTCTTTAGAGGCTAAAGACGACGCAAACGTTAAAATGCGTCTTGATGATGTTGCCCTTCAAGCCGCTAACGCAGGATAAACTATGTCTTACTTCGCTATTCGTAATATCGTAACAGCAACCGGCTTAGCTCTGATTTTATCGGGTTGTAGCTCGCTCTCTTCGGTCGGTACTTCAGTCAGCAATTTGTTTGCGGATGAAGATGAGTTAGAGATCCGTGCATTGAGCCCTATTGAGTCTAAAGTTGCGGTTAACGTAGCGTGGCAAACACAAGTAGGAACAGGTACGGGGGAGTTTTTCTCAGGTTTACAGCCTGCATTTGCAGATAACAAAATTTTTGTGGCAGATCGTCAAGGTAAAGTCGTTGCCTTGGATACTGCCGGGAAAGAGCTATGGTCTACTCGCTTGGGCGGTAGTGCGGGTTGGTTTAGCTCTGGCATCTCAGCCAAGCTATCTGGTGGCTTAAATGTGGGTGCTGGCAAAGTATTTGTGGGTACTGAAGACGGTCGTTTGGTAGGCTTAAATAGCGAGACCGGTGCAATTGAGTTTGATACCAATGTTGTAGGTGAAATTTTAGCACGTCCAATGATTGATTCCGGCATGGTTTTCGTGAATACAAGCGCAGGGCGTTTATTTGCACTTGATATCGCTACTGGTGAGCAAGTGTGGATGCATGAGTCAGATGTACCACCACTATCTTTACGTGGAATTTCTACACCGACTGTGACCAACGGTGGTGTTTTAGTTGGTACCGGTACTGGAAAGCTCCAAGTTAACATTATGGAGACTGGGCTGATAGCTTGGGAGGCAACGGTAACAACGCCTTCTGGTGCGACTGAACTAGAACGCATTATTGACGTCGATTCACAACCTATCCTCAACAACGGCATTGTCTATGTAGTCTCATTTAATGGTTCATTAGCAGCAGTAGAATTGCGTAGTGGACGAGTAGTTTGGCAGCGTGAATACGCGAGTTATCGCGATTTAGCATTAATTGGTACAAAGTTAGTCGTCACGACTAACAATGGCAACGTATTTGGTATAGATAGTCGCAACGGTGTCGAGTTGTGGTCACAGTCTAGCCTTAAAGGTCGTGCGTTAACTGCCCCTTCTGCCTACAAAGGTAAGGTTGTTGTAGGCGATAAGTTTGGTGCGGTGCATGTTATTGATATTAATGAGGGTGCTTTACTTGGCCGCGCAATGTTAAACGATAACGAAGATGCGAAATTTAATGCGCCAGCTGTAGTCGCAGGTGAGCAGATCATCATGCAAAACGCACTAGGTAAAGTTTACGCTTTAACGATACAATAAACGGGCTTTTAAAAAGCGCATTTAGTACAGTCTTTTACCTGTAATTTTTCACATAACCAGCTTAGGCTGGTTTTGTATTTAGTAAGTCTTAATTTTTAAAGGAAACACCATGTTACCTGTCATCGCCTTAGTCGGCCGTCCCAATGTTGGTAAATCAACGTTATTTAACCGTTTAACCAATACGCGGGATGCGTTAGTAGCTGATTTTCCAGGATTGACGAGAGACCGTAAATACGGTCAAGCTAATGTGGATGGACGCCAGTTTATCGTCATTGATACTGGTGGTATCACCGGTGACGAGGAAGGCATCGATGCAGCAATGGCTGAGCAATCATTGCTGGCTATTGATGAAGCTGATGTGGTGTATTTCTTAGTCGATGCTCGAGCCGGTTTAACGCCTGCTGACCAAGGCATTGCAGATTACCTACGCAAACAAGAAAAGACAGTGTATGTCGTCGCCAACAAAGTTGATGGCATTGATGGAGATAGTGAATCTGCAGAGTTTTTTGCGATGGGTATGGGTAATGTACAACAAATTGCTGCTGCGCATGGTCGTGGTGTGGCGCAATTACTTGATTTAGCCTTGGATCCTTTGCTTGAACATTTCCCAGATATGGCGGTCATTGAAGAAGAACGCAACGATGATGATGAAAACGCTCAAGCGCAATTAGAACGCTTACAAAGTTTACCCATTAAATTAGCTATTGTAGGGAAACCAAACGTCGGTAAATCAACATTAACCAACCGTATTCTAGGTGAAGAACGCGTTGTGGTTTACGATCAACCCGGTACGACGCGCGATAGTATCTTCATTCCCATGATGCGCGATGAAAGAGAGTATGTGTTAATTGATACAGCGGGTGTGCGCAAGCGCCGCAAAATTAACGAGGCGGTAGAAAAATTCTCTATTGTGAAAACCTTACAAGCGATTGAAGAATCTAATGTTGTGTTGTTGGTGATTGATGCGCGCGAGGGTATTACTGACCAAGATCTCAGCTTATTAGGTTTTATTTTAAATTCTGGACGCTCTCTAGTATTGGCGGTGAATAAATGGGATGGTTTGGACCAATATGTTAAGGACGAGGTGAAGCGTGAATTAGATCGACGTCTAGGCTTTGTCGATTTTGCTCGTTTACATTTTATTTCTGCATTACACGGTACTGGGGTAGGGCATTTATTTGAGTCGGTCCAAGAAGCCTATGCGTCAGCGACGAAGCGCATTAATACTGCGATGCTGACCAATATCATGGAAATGGCCCAAGACGATCATAATCCACCAATGATGCGTGGGCGTAGAATTAAAATGAAATATGCACACGCCGGTGGGTACAATCCTCCTGTGATTGTTATCCATGGTAACCAGGTATCAGATTTACCTGATTCATATAAGCGTTATTTGATGAACTACTTCCGTAAGTCGTTACAAACTATGGGTACCCCTATAAAGATTGAGTTTAGAGAAGGTGCGAATCCGTTTGAAGGTAAACGCAATAAGTTAACGTTATCTCAAGAACGTAAACGCAAACGCCTCCTGGCATTTCATAAGAAAAAATAAGAAACCTCTAGCGTCTCTAGTTTTGTAAACATTGCAATATGACTGATAATTGCTTATATATTAAATAAAGGTACTTATTCAGTTATATTGTGGTGCACTCCCATGAACTCATCAAGTCAGTTACTTTGTTATATTGGTCTATTGTTTTTACTGGTTCCAAATGCTTTTGCGCAAACAAAAGTCTTAGAGGAGCAATCGCGCTCTGTGAAACCCGTCAATGTCGAAGATGTGAAACTTATAACAACATCCCCAAAAAAATTAAAAGAACGTTTACTTGAAGAGGAAGAGTCACCCGTAATCCAAGATAACCTGGAAACTATCGGAATAGTTTCTGATGTTCCAATGTCTTATTACAGAAGACAAATCGAGATTGCTGAATTGGATTTTTATGATTTGTATAATTCGCTGGCAGATGAAAGTAAGTATTTAATGTATTGTCGCAGAGAAGCGAAGGTTGGCTCTAAGATCAAGCGTATGGCCTGCTATCCGCAATACTTCCTCGAGGTCTATTCGCAAATGTCACAAGATGCTTTCGCGAGCACCCCCACCGATAAGCTTGCGATGGGGATAGTTTATAACCCACCTAGTTTAGATGATATTGAATTTTTGACGCAAAGAGATAAGAAAAAAGCCCTAAAGTACGTGGAAGATTTAGTCAAAGAACATCCTGCCTTATTAGAAAAGTTACTCAAGATGAATAATGCTATTGACGTTTACGAGGAACGAAAAGGCAAAAGATAAATGAGATACGACCCTCTTAAGTCGTACTCTTTAGCTTTACTATTGCTTAGTGAATAGTTATTTATTGACCAAAATATTTGGTTTAGTCTATAAACCTTGGGCTATGATAATGTCTATAACAAAGGCTAACTGAACTTTAATCATTTGTGAATATCATCTTGTTCCTAAAGATAAATACCGTTCTGAAAGCCTACCCTATACCACACTCTACATTACTAAAATAAAGGTATATCATGACACATGCTGTTTATCCTCATTTATTAGCACCCCTTGACCTTGGTTTTACCACGTTGAAAAATCGTACCTTGATGGGCTCAATGCATGTTGGCTTAGAAGAAGAAAAAGGCGGTTTTGCTAAATTAGCTGCATTTTACGCCGCACGTGCCAAAGGTGGAGCAGGTTTGATTGTTACTGGTGGTATTAGTCCTAACATTGCTGGTTGGGTTGCGCCATTTGCAGGGAGAATGAGTGCTCGTCGACATGCTAAAAAGCATCAAGTCATTACGGATGCTGTGCATGCTGAAGGTGGCAAAATATGTATGCAGATTCTTCACTCCGGTCGTTACGGTTATCATCCTTTTAATGTTTCGGCATCTGCAGTTAAGTCACCTATTACGCCTTTTTCACCCAAAGCACTTTCCAGTCGTGGTGTCCACAAAACCATTAATGATTATGTCAATAGTGCTTATTATGCCCAACAGGCAGGGTATGACGGTGTAGAAGTCATGGGCTCTGAAGGGTATCTGATTAACCAATTTTTCTGTGAACGCACTAATTTCCGCGATGATGAGTGGGGCGGTAGTTTAGAGAATCGAGCACGCTTAGCGATTGAAGTTGTCTCTCAGATCCGTGCCAAAGTAGGCGAAAACTTTATCATTATTTATCGTCTTTCTATGTTGGATTTAGTAGAAGGCGGTGCACCTTGGGAAGAAGTCGTATATTTAGCCAAGGAAATTGAAAAAGCGGGTGCAACATTAATCAATACTGGCATTGGTTGGCATGAATCGAGAGTACCAACCATCGCGACTTCTGTGCCGCGTGCAGCGTTTACCTGGATCACGAAACGCATGAAGTCAGAGGTTAGTATCCCGTTAATTACGACTAATCGGATTAATACGCCAGAAGTAGGGGAGTCAGTACTCGCTAACGGTGATGCTGATATGGTTTCAATGGCTCGGCCATTTTTAGCCGATCCTGATTTCGTAAATAAAGCTGAGCGTAACCAAGCAGATCAGATCAACACTTGTATTGCTTGCAATCAAGCTTGCTTGGACCATGCCTTTGAGCAAAAACGTGCGAGTTGCTTGGTGAACCCGCAAGCGTGTTATGAAACCGAACTGATTTTTAAAACCACTAGTACTCCTAAAAAATTAGCGGTTGTTGGTGCAGGTCCGGCGGGCTTAGCTTTTGCTTGTTATGCGGCTGAACGCGGTCACGATGTCCATTTATTTGATAAGGCAAGTGAGATAGGTGGGCAGTTTAATTACGCGAAAAAAGTGCCAGGCAAGGAAGAGTTTTATGAGACTTTGCGTTACTTTGATAAACGACTTGAAGTAACGGGCGTCACGGTTCATCTAGAGAGTGAGGTGGATAGTCAGTTTTTTGCCGAACGAGATTTTGCGGAAGTAATATTGGCGACTGGGATTAAGCCACGTGCGTTATCAATCCCAGGGGCAGAACATGCCAAGGTGATGAGTTACTTGGACGTGCTACGCGATCATAAACCTGTTGGGCAAAAGGTCGCTGTTATTGGCGCCGGTGGGATTGGGTTTGATGTGTCAGAATTCTTGGTGGAACAAGAAAGCCTAACAACGAACAAGGATAAATGGCTGGCTCACTGGGGTATTGACCCTGAGTTTAAACAAGCTGGCGCACTCACAGCACCTAGTGAGCGTACGACTCCACGTGAAGTGTATCTCTTGCAGAGAAAGAAAACCAAGGTTGGTAAAGGCTTAGGTAAAACGACAGGGTGGATCCATCGTACGTCTTTAGCGAATCACAAGGTACAAATGATCCCAGGAGTTCAATATGACAAAATTGATGACGCAGGGTTGCATATCACCGTTAATGATGAAGCAAAGTGTTTAGATGTTGATAATATCATTGTCTGTGCAGGCCAAGAGCCGTTTCGCAGTTTATATGATGAATTGACTCAGCAGGGGTTAACGACTCATTTGATTGGTGGTGCTGATGTGGCGGCAGAACTAGATGCCAAAAGGGCGATTAGGCAAGGGGCAGAGTTAGCAGCAAAAATTTAATGGTATAGGTGAACGGTACCGACAAATGAGAAGTTCGTCTCATTTTTGGATTAGTATCGTTGGGAACAAAGTATTTTAGGTAGCTTGTTTAAATAACAGTACTCTTTATCTCACCATCATGAAGCTTGGTGGTAAGCACGTCACCAGTAGTGACATCTTGTGCACGTGTTACCACTTCTTCATCTTTAAAACTTATACTATAACCACGGCTTAGTGTAGCTAGAGGGCTGACTGAATTCAACATGCCACTAAGTTGTCCTAAATGCTGTTCTTTGCGCTGAATTTGCTGTTTGTTGGCTTGGTGTAAACGCTGTGCTAAGTTTTCTAGGTGTTGCGCTTTGAAGTTAATTAAGTTCGTTGGTGTTTGTTGAGCTAAACGGTTATGCAACTGATTGGCTGCTTGTTTATGACGGTTCAATAAGTGTTGCATGGCATTGTTTAATTGTATGCTGAGGCGATCAACACTTTGGGCTTGCTGCTCTAATTTATGTTTGGGGTGATTTTGTTGTAGTTTGCCTGATTTTATTTCAAGTAAGTGTTGTGCTCGTTGGATTTTCTGGGTGATAGCGTCGTGTAAACGACCTTCCATATGTACGATTTGATTCAGTACTTCCAACATATCCTTACTGACGAGTTCAGCTGCTTGTGATGGTGTTGCTGCACGCGCATCTGCAACAAAATCTGCAATAGTCACATCTACTTCATGGCCAACGGCACTGACGATAGGTAACTGTGAACCAAAAATAGCACGAGCTACTTTTTCTTCGTTGAAGCACCAAAGATCTTCCAATGAGCCTCCGCCTCGCCCCACTATTAGTATATCAACTTCACGACGTTGGTTTGCTAGATAGATACTGGAGACAATCTGGTCAGTCGCGGTGGTCCCTTGCACTTGCGTTGGGTATATGACGACTTCAATACTAGGATTACGAGTTTCCAGAACGGTTAATATGTCGTGCAAGGCGGCACCAGTAGAGGACGTCACTACGCCTACTTTTTTAATGTTAGTAGGTAGCGCTTGTTTGGTTTGTGTAGCAAATAAACCTTCGCCAGCAAGTTTGTTTTTCAACGCATCAAATTGCTGCTTCAGTAAACCTTCACCATCAGCTTCCATATGTTCAACGATAATTTGGTAATCACCACGTGGTTCATACAAACTAATTTTTGCACGTAAAAGAATTTTATCGCCATTTTTGGGGCGAATGCCAACACGTGAATTTGCACCGCGGAACATTGCAGCTTTGACTTGTGCATTGTTGTCTTTCAGGGTGAAGTACCAATGTCCTGATGCTGCAGCAACAAAGTTAGAAATTTCTGCGGTTAACCAAATTTGTCCGATCTCATTTTCCAATGTGTTTTTAGCCATCCGGTTTAACGCGCTGACAGTTAAAATTTCACGAGATTGAGACTGGTTAGCATACATAGAAAATAACCCTTTAAGACATGATTGATAATGTTGTCATGGAAAATGCAATTTATAGTTTACCTACACGATAAAAGCACCTATAATTATACCGCAATTAACACCCTTTCACTAAAGGTTATTTGCATGCTAAGAATTGCTCAAGAAGCACTCACTTTTGATGATGTACTCATCGTTCCTGGACACTCACAAGTCCTCCCTCACACTGCAAACTTGCAAACGCGTTTGACGCGAAAAGTGAATTTAAATATTCCTTTGATTTCTGCTGCTATGGATACAGTTTCAGAAGCTCGTTTAGCAATTGCGTTAGCCCAGGAAGGCGGCATTGGTTTTATTCACAAAAATATGTCCGCAGAACAACAAGCAGCGCATGTTAGACAAGTGAAAAAATACGAGTCAGGTGTGGTCTCAGATCCTGTCACGGTATCTGCAGACGCAACTATTGGCGAAGTGAACGAACTTAGTCAGCGTATGGGGTATTCAGGTTTCCCAGTAACCGATAAAGACAATAATTTAATAGGTATTGTGACGGGGCGTGATCTGCGTTTCGAAACTCATTTAGATGCCTCTATTGCAACTGTTATGACACCTAAAGAGCGTCTAGTGACGGTTAAATCGGGTGAGTCATCAGAGCGTGTTTTAGAACTGATGCATGAATACCGCATTGAGAAAATTCTAGTTGTAGATGATGCCTTCAAATTGCATGGTCTTATTACAGTAAAAGATTTCCAAAAAGCAGAAAACAAGCCAAATGCATGTAAAGATGAGTTAGGCCGTTTACGTGTTGGCGCTGCTGTTTCTGTTGGTCCTGGTACAGACGAAAGAATTCAAGCGTTAGTAGAAGCGGGTGTCGATGTCTTACTTATAGATACGTCACATGGTCACTCGCAAGGCGTTATCGATCGCGTTAAGAAAGTCCGTGCGGACTACCCTGATGTGCAACTCATTGCTGGTAATGTAGCAACGGGCGCAGGCGCTCGCGCTTTAGCTGAAGCTGGTGTCGATGCAGTTAAAGTCGGGATTGGTCCTGGTTCTATTTGTACTACACGTATCGTTACCGGTTGTGGTGTCCCGCAAATTACAGCGATATCAGATGCAGTAGATGCTGTTGCTGATATGGATATTCCGGTTATTGCCGACGGTGGTATTCGTTTTTCTGGTGATATTGTAAAAGCATTAGTTGCAGGCGCTAGCTGTGTGATGGTGGGTTCTATGTTGGCAGGTACTGAAGAAGCACCTGGTGAGGTCGAGCTTTATCAAGGTCGTTATTACAAATCTTATCGTGGTATGGGGTCCTTAGGTGCAATGAATCAAAGCAATGGTTCGTCTGACCGTTATTTCCAAGATAGTAAAAATGCAGAGAAATTAGTGCCAGAAGGTATTGAAGGTCGAGTCGCATACAAAGGCCCAATCTCCAATATTATCCATCAGCAAATGGGCGGTTTACGTTCAGCGATGGGCTTAACAGGAAGTGCGACCATTCATGAGTTAAACACCAAACCACAGTTTGTCAAAGTCACAGCTGCGGGAATGGGGGAATCTCATGTGCACGATGTAAGCATTACCAAAGAAGCGCCTAATTACCGTTTAGGTTAAGCGATCCCACATATTTTAACAGGCTGGAATTTTCTCCAGCCTGTCTTGTTTTTATAAAGAGACAATGACATGACTGCGAATATTCATTCACAAAAAATTCTTATCTTGGACTTCGGTTCCCAATACACCCAGTTAATTGCACGTCGCGTACGTGAAATCGGTGTGTATTGTGAGCTTTGGGCATGGGATGTCACAGAAGAACAAATTAAAGGGTTTGCACCCGACGGTATCATTTTATCAGGTGGTCCTGAGTCAGTAACAGAAGCCGGCTCACCACGTGCCCCAGAGTATGTGTTTAATGCAGGTGTGCCTGTATTAGGTATTTGTTACGGGATGCAAACTATGGCTGCTCAACTCGGTGGTGCAGTACAAGGTTCTGATGTGCGTGAATTTGGGTATGCTCAAGTTGAAAGCATTGCCTCTAATGCACTGTTTGACAAGATTGAAGATCATATCGCTGCATCGGGTAATGCGTTACTCGATGTGTGGATGAGTCACGGTGACAAGGTCTCTGCTATTCCAGAAGGCTTTACAAAAGTTGCACAAACTGAGAGTTGTCCGTTTGCTGCGATGGCTAACGAAGAGAAAAAATTCTACGGTGTACAATTTCACCCAGAGGTGACACATACTCGCCAAGGTGAACGTTTATTAGCTAACTTTGTGTTGAATATCTGTGGTCTAGAAAAATTATGGACGCCGGATGCGATTATTGAAGATGCGATTGCACGTATTAAAGAAAAGGTCGGTGATGATGAGGTTATCCTTGGCCTTTCAGGTGGGGTAGATTCGTCTGTTGTCGCTATGTTATTACATCGTGCAATTGGCACTAAATTGACTTGTGTATTCGTTGATAACGGTTTGTTACGTTTAAACGAAGGTCAGCAAGTCATGGATATGTTTGGTGACCACTTTGGTTTGAATATTATTAAGATAGAAGCTGAAGAACGTTTCTTAAATGCCTTAGCGGGTGAAAACGATCCAGAAGCGAAACGCAAGATCATCGGGCATGAATTTGTACGTGTTTTTGATGAAGAAGCCGGTAAGTTAGTCAACGCTAAATGGTTAGCGCAAGGAACAATTTATCCGGACGTGATTGAATCTGCAGGTTCAGCCACGGGTAAAGCGCACGTCATAAAATCACACCATAACGTTGGCGGATTACCGGAAGATATGGAAATGGGGCTAGTTGAACCATTACGTGAATTATTTAAAGATGAAGTGCGTAAAATTGGCTTAGAGTTAGGCTTACCTTATGACATGCTTTACCGTCATCCTTTCCCAGGGCCGGGTTTAGGTGTGCGTGTATTGGGCGAAATCAAGAAAGAATACTGTGATTTACTGCGTCGTGCAGATGCGATTTTCATTGAAGAGTTACACGCAGCTGATTTGTATCACAAAGTTAGTCAGGCATTTACGGTATTCTTGCCAGTGCGCTCGGTAGGCGTTATGGGTGATGCGCGTAAATATGATTGGGTGGTATCTTTACGAGCGGTTGAAACGATTGACTTTATGACGGCGCATTGGGCTCACCTTCCTTATGACTTCTTAGGTAAAGTGTCAAATCGTATCATCAATGAAATCGACGGTATTTCACGCGTGGTTTATGATGTGAGCGGCAAGCCACCAGCGACGATAGAATGGGAGTAGTTTTTCTAGTGTAAGTCATTGTTTTAATATGAATAATGACTTACACATTTCTTTGACACTCACACATCAATCGTTGATTGCTGAAAACTCTCATCTAAAATAATTGGAATTATATTAAATACAGACGATGAGACGGTGGGACTATTTGATTATCTTAAACGGAAATAATGATGATAAGAAAACTATCAGTCAATGACTTGGATGCCATTCAAGAAGTATTCTACAACTCATTTTCTTCTGAGGAAGCACCAATAACATATCCAGTTATAAAGAGTTTGATTGAAGAAAGTGCTTCTGACAACAACTACTGCATAGGGTATGAGTTAGATGGAAAAATTGTAAGCGCAGTTGGCTTCTCACCAGTATTCTTCAAAACTGATACTGGGATATCCGCATATATATTGGCTCCGCTAGCAACTCATCAATCTCACCAAAAGGAAGGACTTGCAACTCAGCTAATAGAGTCAGCTCAGGCGCATTTTCATGCAAATAACATAGACGCATTGCTCGTATATGGGGATCCAAAATACTACGGTAAATATGGATTTGATGCTGAATTAGGCAAGCACTTCATTCCACCTTATCCACTTGAGTATGACTTTGGATGGCAAGCCTTAATGCTTAGCGAAACTGACTTAAACGAAATAAAACTACCTTTCACATGCGTGGATGCTTTGTCTGATGCAGTACTGTGGTAGCAGCTGAAGCAATATTTTTAGCTGCTACCAACACGCACAACAATACAATAACAGATATTGCGGTAATCAGACCTTAAGTATCACGTTCACTTTCAATACCAAGTTCAGAAATGTATGCGCTTACATTTTTATAATGTTTGTTATATTATTACATTAATTAACAAATTTTTAATAAGTAGAAAGTGATGTTTTTAAGTAGTAGAGCGCACATGTTGGGTATAAAAACGAAACAAGAAACGGGTAATAAATCTTGGGTATTGGGTTCAAAGTTATCTAAAGCCAATCTGCAACAGGTTTTATGTACACTAGCGATTCTTACTCTAACAGCTTGTGGGGGCTCTAGTTCTTCATCACCTTCTACACCAACACCAACTACTCCGACGACACCTGCACCAGTTGTTCCTGCTATAACTGACTTTATGTTTATGTCTAGTGTAAACAGCAGTGTATCTGAAACCATCCGAGCTGAGATAAACGACACTACTATTTTCATTAGAACACCGAAAGTCATGGATGTAAGTAATCTAACTGCAACCTTTTCATTTTCAGGTGCCAGCGTCCTAGTCGGTGATGTAGAACAAGTATCCGGTGAGACCATAAACGATTTTACGCAAACACTTACTTATACCGTCCGTAATTCAGCGGGAACTAGTAAAAACTATACAGTTGAATTAATGCAGTTTACTGGTTTACCGGTGATTAACTTGACCACTGACAATGGTAATGACATTACTAATCGTGATGATTATACGACAGGTACTGTTGAAGTTTTTGGGAATGGCCTGGTTAGCGATTTGGATAATATGCAGATGGAAATTAGAGGGCGAGGTAATTCAACATGGGGAATGCCTAAAAAGCCGTATCAGATGAAGTTAGCATCTAAGCGCGAATTCTTGGATATGGAAAATGACAAAAAATGGTTATTTTTAGCGGAGTATGCAGATAAAACGATGCTCCGTAATCAAATAGCTTTTGAAATGGGTTATTTGAGTACATTAGATTGGACGACTGATGCTGAATTTGCAGAGGTATTTTTAAACCAAAATTACATAGGTACTTACCATATTACGCAAAAAGTAGAAGAAGGAAGTGATCGTGTCAATATAGGTGATACTGGCTTCCTACTAGAAATTGATCAGTTGGAGCGACTTGACCCAGATGATGTATATTTCCAAAGCGACATGTTTTTAATCAACATCAAAGAGCCAGAGTTAGTGGAGGGTGACAGTCAGTACCTTTATATTTCTGGTTTAGTTAATGAGTTTGAACAGGCTCTATATAGCAATCAATTTGCAGATCCTGTCAATGGTTATCAAAAGTATATTGATTTAGAGAGTTTTATTGATTGGTATTTGATTAGTGAAATTACCAAGAATGTAGATTCTAGATTTTTTTCTAGTATCTATTTTAATGTGATCCCAGGTGAAAAAATAAAGATGGGGCCTTTATGGGACTTTGATTTGGCGTTCGGTAATGTGGATTATGCAGATCCAGAGTTTCCAGAAGGCTTTTGGATTAAGCAAAACCCATGGTACGAACGCTTATTTCAGGATCCTAATTTCGTTCGTCAAGTTCAAGAACGCTTTACTTACTTCAATAATAACCGAGCGTTTTTGTTAGCTAAAGTAGACGAATATGCAGAAAAGTTACAATACGCCCAAGCTGAAAATGACGCTAAGTGGCAGACCATTGGTGTTTATGTCTGGCCTAATCCAGTTGTGTTAGACACGTATGATGAAGAAGTCGCTAGGTTAAAATCATGGTTTAACACTCGAATGGATTGGCTCGATAATGCGTTGAATCAACTCTAAAAATATTGATATCTACACGGATATTTAGCTCGTACTGTGGAGATTTTTCAGTATTTTTAGGCTTTTTTCTGATATGTCACATATAAGTAGTTAGAATTAAATAAATCACCTAAATCTGGCCAACATGAACCCAAACCCAACACAAGAACAGCTTTGGTTTTTACCCCTTGGGGGGACTGGCGAGATCGGTATGAACCTAAATCTCTATGGTCATGCTGGTGAATGGTTAATGGTCGACTGTGGCTTGACCTTTAATGCACCCATTAACCCTGCTTTTGATAAAGATGAACGAGTTACTCGACACCCTTTAGTGAGTGCCGATCCGACGTTTATTGAAGATCGAAAAGATGCGTTACAAGGCATCATAATTACTCATGCCCATGAAGATCATGTTGGGGCCATTCCTTATCTTTGGCAGCGCTTTAAAAAGCCTATTTATACGACTGCGTTTACAGCCGAAGTTCTCAAACGAAAACTATCCGAAACTGATTTTGCAGAAGAAGTACCTATTGTGATTGTCGATCATAAGGCACGTTTTTGGATTGGTGCATTTGAATGTGAATGGTTAGGAATAACTCACTCTATTCCTGAACCTTATGGACTCGTCATTAGAACACCCGCTGGGTCGGTATTTCATACTGGTGATTGGAAAATTGATCAGCAGCCGGTGGTTGACTCAGTAATGAATGTTGACCATTTTAAACAACTTGGCAATTTAGATATTACGGCCATGGTGTGTGATTCAACAAACGCGTTGAAATCAGGTTTCAGTATTTCTGAAAGTCAGTGTGAAATAGGCTTGTATCACTATGTAAATAGTGCACCGAAACGCGTTGTTGTAAGCTGTTTTGGTTCTAATATTGCTCGTTTAATTACTTTAGCAAGAATAGCCGCTCGGACTGGGCGTTATATGGCACTATACGGGCGTTCTTTAAAAAACATGTTAGCAGTGGCTCGTCGAACAGGATATTGGCCTGATGATTGTCAAGTCATCGACCATAGACATACAGGATACCTTCCGAAACATGAGGTACTCGCCGTGGCTACAGGCTCTCAAGGTGAGCCAAAGGCTGCACTTGCCAGAATGGCAAAACAAAATCACCCGCAGGTCGATTTAGATGCGGGTGATAGGGTCATTTTTAGTACAATCGTGATTCCAGGTAATGAAGAGGCCGTAAACAATTTAGTGTTACGTTTGGAAGCGATGCATGTGGAGGTTATTCAAGCGCAAGATAGTGCATTACCTATCCATGCATCAGGTCACCCTAATGAAGAAGAATTAAAGCTCATGTATCATTGGGTTCAACCTAAAATTGCGATCCCCACGCACGGCGAGCAAGAACATTTGGAGCGGCACGCACAAATCGCAAAAGAAATGAAAATTCATTCTCAGTTACTTGGAAGAAACGGTGATCTCTATCAAATAGCTCCTCAAACTATGGTCAAGCGCGGTTTTGTCGATGCAAAACGAATAGCTATTAAGCAGCCTAGACCACAGGAAAGAAGGGATACTCGTAAGACAGATAAGCGTAAAGGGAATAAGGACCGTGACCATAGTAAACTTAATGATCAGCAGATGAATAGCTGGTAAAGCTCAGTTCAGTTTTAGCCTCTCATGTTTGGCAAAGCAGTCGTTTTGTCGCTGCAATGTAAAATCGTACTGGGGCGAAGATACATTAATAAATTATAAGTAATCAGCTGAACATCAGCGCAAATACGTTGTTGATGCAGCGGTAAATTATAAGAAACGTAGTTGAACACCCAAACCAATGCGTTGTTGATGTCGATTATAGTCAATCATAGAATCTCCATAACCATTAAAGTATTGGAGCATTAAGTTATAGCGTTGTGCGAATGGGTAAGTTAAGTTTAGCTCAAGACTGCCACGGTTATCAGACATGTTTAAGTTGTTTCTCAAGCGGCTCAATAGTTTAAAATCCTGGCCTAGCCGAATAGCTATACCGAATTCGAGACGACCGACATAGTCTAAAATGTCTGGGTTGTCATCCCCAAAGGGATCATTGTCATCAATCTTCTCATCTTCTGCTAAGCGGTACCACGTCCTGAGATAGTACGCAGCATTTTTACTGCTAAAGAAGGTGGTTAAGGTTAGCCTATTCCAACTACGTGAAAAAATGCCTGTTTGGCCGTTCGACTGATGATTAATACCAAGTGCTATCGAATTGAAGCGCATATCAAATGCACTCAAGTCAGTTTGCCATTGATAAAAGACCTCTGGCTCATAGTTAGTTTCGCGAAAGGGCTTGGATAATTCATCGTTGTACACTTGCCAAAAGGACATCAAAGTAAATCCAAAGAATAAACCACTATCTTTTTTATCAGTGACCCATATGGGCATTTTTAAGCTGATTTGATATTTGGCTTCAAAGTTATCAATTTTTTTATTGTTTGCCGTGGGCAAAGAAATATCGTTTGGATTTGTGACGTAGCTAAGCGGTAATAGATAATTTTGTCGATATTGTGAAATGGCAAAAGGATTGTCTAATAAACTCTTTTCTCTGAGTTCTCTTTCATCAAAAATAGAAGGTGCTTTGGGGTTATCTAATATATCTTCGTAGGTTTCGACGAGTGTCTCTGTTATAGAAGAAAGCGGCTTTTTCGGCTCTTCTTGAATACTATCTGATTCAGGTTCTTCTTGAATACTTCGTTTATCGGTATCCTGAATTTTATGTCCATGTTGAACAACTGTTACCGTCGAACTTGATAGGGACTTTTCTGGAGTCTCTGCTGAGTTTGCATGTGCAAAAGAAGTAGAGCTTAGAGTAAGCACTGTGAATAACAGCACGTTTTTTAAAGAATAAAGAGACATAGATTAACCACTTTTCCATGTGAATATGATTAGGATAGCAGATTA
>Ga0102954_1000158_pt1 | contig 19905 bp, 16 predicted proteins | sample SalPonA_C_H2O_MG_FD_78511 | JGI IMG/M metagenome (GOLD analysis project Ga0102954, IMG submission 78511) | Water microbial communities from South San Francisco under conditions of wetland restoration - Salt Pond MetaG R2A_C_H2O_MG | ecosystem: Environmental > Aquatic > Non-marine Saline and... | reverse complement strand
TTCTAGGCATGATTTATAGTAGTGCCTCTTTTAATACATCTTCAATAGTATCAACAGCTACTATTTCCATAGATTTTTTAACTTCCTCTGGAATATCTTCTAAGTCTCTATCGTAATTTTTTCTAGGAATTAAAGCTTTTTTCATTTTAGCTTTAAATGCTGCGATTAATTTTTCTTTTAATCCACCAATAGGTAAAACCTTACCAAGTAAAGTTAACTCACCTGTCATTGCTACATCTGATTTAATCTTCTTATCACTTAAAATAGACGCTAAAGCTAAAGCCATAGTTATACCAGCACTTGGTCCATCTTTTGGTGTTGCACCTTCAGGTATGTGTAAATGAATATCATATCTTTTATAAACTTCACTCGATTCAACTTTAGTTTTATCAGTCTCTTCTTTAGGAGTTTTTGGGATACTTTTTTCAGAAATTTTTAACTTACCATCGTCAATTAATGTTTTAACAACTGAGTATGAAATTCTTGATGATTCTTTCATAACTTCACCTAAGTTACCAGTAATTTGAAGTGTACCTTTACCTTTTAACTTAATAGCTTCTATTTTTAAAACATCTCCACCAACAGCTGTCCATGCTAAACCATTAGCAACACCAACACTTGATGTTTTTTCAGCAGGGTCAATTTCAAATATTGGATTATCTAAGAATGTTTTTATATTTCTATTTGTAACTGAAACTTTATCTGTTTCATTAGAAACAATTTTCTTAGCAGCTTTTCTAAATAGTTTTGCATAAACTCTTCTAAGATTTCTAACACCAGCTTCTCTAGTATATTTAGCAATAATTGTTTCAATAGTTGATTTACTTAAAATAACTTCACTTTTTTTAAGACCATGTTTTTCTAATTCTTGAGGAATTAAATAATCTTTTGAAATATGATATTTTTCATTTGGTGTATATGAAGAAATTTCAATAAACTCCATTCTATCTCTAAGAGCTGGTGGAATTCTTCTTGCATCGTTTGCAGTTGATACAAAAATTACTTGAGATAAATCAATTGGGAAATTTAGATATAAATCTCTAAATTCATGATTTTGCTCTGGATCTAAAACTTCAAGCATAACAGCAGTTGGATCACCTCTATGATTTGCCCCAAGTTTGTCAATTTCATCTAAAACCATAACTGGATTCATTTTTTTAGCATCAGTTAAACCTTTTACAAGTCTTCCAGGCATTGCTCCAACATAAGTTCTTCTATGACCTCTTAATTCATTTACATCTTCCATTCCACCTAAAGCAACTCTTACAAGTGGTCTTTGTAGTGCTTTTGAAATAGAGTTTGCAAGTGAAGTTTTACCAACCCCAGGAGGTCCTACGAAACACAGCACTGTACCTCTTGTTTTAAGGTTTTCTATTTTTCTTTGCTCTAATAATTCTTTTACGGCAAAGTATTCTAAAATTCTTTCTTTTGGTTTTTTTAATGAATAATGATCTTTATTTAATTGTTTTTCAACAGCATCAACAGATATTTGTTCATTTGCATATTCACCAAATGGTATTTCTAAAACATTTTCAACATAAGTTTGAAGTAAAGCTACATCAGGAGAATCTTGATGCATTCTTGAAAGCTTTTCAATCTGTTTTTTTACTTCTTTATATCCATCTTTTGGAATATGTGCTTTGATTTGTTTTAATCTTTTTTTGTACTGCTTAATCTCTTTATCTTTTTGATTATCAGTACCTAATTCTTTTTGAATAGCTTTAATTTGCTCTTTTAAGTAATAATCTTTATGAGTTTTTTCAATTTTTGAATTTACTTTTGCAGCAATTTCTTTTTGAACTCTTAAAGCTTCAATCTCTTTTTTTATAACCTCAACAATTGAAAATAATCTTTTTTCGATATCTTCTTGAGCAAATAGTTCATAAGCCTTGTCTTTTTTTAACTTTAAAACAGAAGAGATTAAATCAGCAATTCTTGTTGCATCATCATTTTCTTCTAATGTTTTAATTAAATCAGCAGGAAATTTACTATTTAATCTTGATAATCTTTTAACTTGATCAATTAAAATATTAATGATTGAATTTACATTTTCTACATTGTGTTCTTTTACACTTAGTAAATCAGCAGTTACATTTATAGGATTTGAAGAATCAAAATTTGTAATTCTACCTTTAGCTAAACCTTGGAAAAGTACTTTTATTTTTCCATCAGGTAAAGCAACTTTTCTCATAATATTACCAATTACTCCAACATCATAAAATGAATCTTCATCTCTTGTGTTTTCTTTTCCATTTCTAGAAACTGTAACCATTACAAGTTGATTATCGTTTATTGCTTTTTCAACTGCCTCTAAATTTTGTGAATTTTCTAAAAAAAGTGGGGCAATCATAAACGGATATAAAAATACCTCGTCTTCTACGATTAATGGTAAAGTTTGAGGAAAACTACCATAATTTTCTAATTCCATTGACATGTATCTCCTAAATTTTATAATATTTATTCAAAAATTTCTCTATAAAAAGGTACTTCTACAGGATTAATTTCACTTGGATTAACCCAGCTTTGTTTAACTCTTTGTTCATAAATCTCAGCTGCTTTTTCTTTACCTTTTTTTCTGTAAAGATCTGCAATACTTTGGTCAATACTAGCTTTTGCCATATATAATCTTGCGTTTATAGTATCAACTAAAGGCATATATGATGATTTTGGATATTTAATTTTAAAATCAAAGATTTGAGCAATAGTATCTTCAATTAGTTGTTGATCTCTTAGTGCATAATTTAAACCTAAGAAATTTGCTTTGATTTTTAAATATCTAACATAGTCAATATTTTTACTAAGGCTGAATCTTTTAATATACTCATCTAAATAAAAATTTGCTAACTCATACTCTTCTTCATCCATGTGTGCATTTACTAAAATAAGTGTAGCAGTCGGAAGCAACGGTGAGTTTCTATGCTCACTTTCTAAAGAAATATATGTATCATCAGCTGCCTCTAAATCAGCCATTGATATTTCATCTAACATTTTTTGATACCAGTAAAGAGCAGGTTTATTATATTCTTGTACTTTTGCACTTTTACTCGAACAAGCCGAAAATAAAAATACAGATAAAGTTGCCACAGCAAAAAGTTTCAATTTTCCATTTTTAAACATGTATAGGTTCCTTTTCATTTTAAAGTAATGATTTTAACCAATAATAGCTTAGGAAATATTAGTTATAATAAAACAAAAAAGGTATCAAGTATGAAATTGACACTAATTGGAAATGGTGTAATGGCTCAAGCTTTAGCAAAAGGTCTAGTAAAAAACTATGAAGTTGAAATTTTAGGAAGAAGTATTACTAAGTTAAAAGCTGTTCAAGAATTAATTCCTGAAATTACAATAAAAGAGCTAGATGATAATGAAAATATAGAAGGTAAAAATATTATCTTGTGTGTTAAACCTTACGCTTTAGAAAGTGTTTCAGCTAGATTAATTGGAAAAGCAAATGCTATTTATTCTGTTTTAGCAGGAACCACAATAGAAACACTAAAAAGTCAAATTCAAGCATCAAGTTATGTTCGAACTATGCCTAATGTAGCAGCTTCATACTCAAGCTCAATGACTACAATAACAGGTGATAAATCTTTAAAATTGCAAGCAAAAGAAATCTTTTCAAATATTGGTGATGTTGTGTGGGTTGATACTGAAAATCAACTCGATATAGCAACAGCAATAGCTGGTTCAGGACCTGCATTTTTAGCTTTAATAGCTGAAGCTATGACAGATGGTGGAGTAAAAGCCGGTTTAGATAGAGCAACAACATCAAAATTAGTTCATGGAACATTTAATGGTATTTCAAAGCTTTTAGAAAATCAACATCCAGCATTAATTAAAGATTCTGTAATGAGTCCAGGTGGAACAACAGCAGCTGGTATCGAAGCCTTAGAAGAAAATGGAGCTAGAAATGCGATGATAAAAGCAATTAATAGTGCCTACGAAAAAGCCTGTCAACTTGGTAAAAAATAGTTTTTCACTACTTGAAACAATACTTAGCGTTGTAATTTTATCAATTTTAATTGTTAATTTTAATTCATTTTACAGTGATGATAAAAGTTTAAATAAACTAAATGAAAATTTAAACACTATTGAAAATCTATTTACAAAAGAAGATTACTCTTCTTTTGATAAATCAAAACAAAATCTAAATATAGTTGTAGATAATAAAAACTTAACAACAATAAAAACTAATGTTTACACTTATGAAAATAAAAACATTCTATTATTTAAGTATGTAAAATGAAAAAAGCATTTAGTTTATTTGAAGTGATTTTTACAACTGTAATAGCATCAATTATTACTATTTCAAGTATTTATTACCTTAAAGACTTAGTTTCTTTGAATAAATCAAATTTAGAAAATGAAATTAAAAATATTGATATTATAAACACTAAAATATTCTTTGAAAGAAACAATCAAAACTTACTTTCAAAAACATCTTTTTCTAATAATAGTTTGTATTATGAAAACTCTTTATTAATGCAAAATGTAAATAATTTTTCAATAACACAAAATGAAAAATACTATGAAATAAACTTAAATTTACAAAATCAAAATATAAATTGGATAATAAGCAAATAATATGAACAAAAAAGCTTATGTACTATTTTTAACTCTCATAATAGTAGTAATATTTTCAGTTGTGTCATTGAATTATTTTCAAATAAAGTCACTTAAAACAGAAAATATAAAATCTCAAATAGTTTATATTCAAGCACAAAATCATATGGATTTTTTAGAAGATATTAGTAAAGAGTATGATTTTATAAGTAAATTTGAAATACAAAATAATGATTTTGAAATTTATGCAATAAAGGAAAATTCAAAAATTCACTATTTTGTAAAATCAAAAGAAGATGAAGTAAATATTCATAAATCAAAGGATTTAGAAGCTACTTTAAAATGACATCTAAAACTTTTTTAGCTAAATCTAAAGCTTTTGTTCTATGTGAAAATGATTTTTTCACTTCATAATCTAATTCACCTAAAGTTTTATCAAAACCCTTTGGAATAAACATAGGATCATAACCAAAACCACCATCTCCTATTTGTTTATCAATAACTTTTCCGTGCATCCATCCATGGGTTGTATATTCATAATCATTGTAAACAATAGTTATACAAGCTGTATAAAAAGCATCTGCTTTGTTTAGATTTTTTTCTTTTAATTTTGAAATTAATTTTTCATTGTTTTCATTATCAGTTGCACCAACTTTTGCATATCTAGCTGAATAAATACCTGGTTCGTTGTTTAAAGCAGGTACTGTTAATCCTGAATCATCTGAAATAACTATTAATTCTTTTGGATCTATTTTATCCTTTAGCATATCGTAAATAGTTTTTGCTTTTTTTATAGCATTACCTTTAAAAGTATTTTGATCTTCATCAACTTCAATATCTCCTAAAATTTCTTTAAATGCAATAACCTCATCATTGGGTAAAAGAGTCTTAATCTCTTTGATTTTTCCTTTGTTTCCTGATGCTAATATAATTTTCAAATTTCCAACCTTTAAACTTAACCTTAAATTAAATAAAATTTTATATAATCCATACCATTATATTAAGTTTAGGATAATAAATGATTAAATCAATTTTACCTTTAAGTTCAATCATTGCATTGAGATTTTTAGGATTATTTTTAGTTTTACCTGTAATATCTGCATACGCTATAAATCTTGAAGGAGCAACAACAACTTTAGTTGGTGTTGTTGTTGGGGGATATGCCCTAACTCAAATGATATTCCAAGTTCCATTTGGAGTAATTTCAGATAAATTAGGAAGAAAAGGAACTATTGTAATGGGATTAATCCTATTTATAATTGGTTCTTTCATTTGTGCTATATCTGAAGACATTTGGACTTTAGTATTCGGTAGATTTTTACAAGGTGCTGGAGCAATTGGTGCAGTTGTAACTGCTATGATAAGTGACTTAGTTCCTGAAGAAAAAAGACCTAAAGCTATGGCTTTAATGGGTGGTTCAATTGCAATAGCTTTTGCTATTTCAATGTTAGCTGGTCCGACAATTGGTGGATACTTTGGTATTGAGGCATTATTTTACATCACTATGATTTTAGGTTTTGTTTCTATTTTTGTTTTATTAAAAAAAGTACCAAATCCTCCAAAAATCACACATACATATAATCAAAAAGCAAAACTAAATGAAGTTTTAGGAAATGCAAATTTAATAAAAATGAATATTACAAACTTTTTACAAAAAGGTTTAATGACTTTTGCGTTTATGATTATTCCTATGGTTTTAATAAAAGATTTCCAATGGGTTATTACTGATTTATGGCAAGTTTATTTACCTGCTATGATTTTAGGTCTATTAGCTATGGGACCAGCTGCAGTTATGGCTGAGAAAAAAGGTAAATTCAAAGAAATTTTAATTATTGGAATTGTTTTATTTGCAGTTTCATACTTAATCTTAGGATTAACATCTAGTTCGGTTGCATTTATAATTGGTGTTGCTATTTTCTTTGCAGGATTTAACATGCACGAACCTATTATGCAATCTTTAGCATCTAAATTTGCAAAAGTACACCAAAGAGGTTTAGTTTTAGGTATCTTTAACTCAGCTGGATATTTAGGTACTTTTGTTGGTGGAGTTATTGGAGGAATATTCTTCCAAAGTGCATCATTAAGTTCAATTGTAATTGCAATTGCTATTATTTGTTTAATTTGGATTGTATTAATTGCAAAAATGCCAAATCCAGCAAAAATGAAATTTGCTTATTTACCATTAGATGATTACAAATTAGAAAATACAGAAAAACTTCATAATGAATTAGTTGAAGAATGGTATGTTAACAACACTGAAAACATCATTGCTGTTAAATATAATTCTGAAACTTCAAGTGAAGAAAAAATTAAAGAATTACTAAAATAAATATCAAGAAATAAGAAGTTTAATTACTTTTTATTTCTTTTTTACTCCTATATAGATAAAATCCCTTAAACAAATACTAGTTAATTTTGATACAATATTAATTAATCAAATACAAATCAAAGCAATTTAAATGAGAAACTATAAAAAACTAATTATTTTTTCAATGTTATTTATAATTTATCCCCTATTTTCTCTAAATTATCAACCTAAATATCTAGCTTCAAATGATATTTCAAAGGTTAAAGATAAATATGGTGAGAAAGCAGAAAATAGAGTTATCTTATGGGATAAAATGCTTGATAAGTATAAAAATGAAAGTGTCCTGAAAAAATTAAAAGGTGTAAATGATTTTTTCAATAGAATTCCATATAAAACAGACCCTGTTCATTGGAATAAGAAAGACTATTGGGCAACTCCCTTTGAGTTTTTAGGTACAGGTGCTGGAGATTGTGAAGATTACGCTATTGCAAAATATTTTAGTTTAATTAAGCTTGGTATTCCAGAAGAAAAACTTAGAATTTCATATGTTATTTATAAAAGACTTGGAACTAAATATGAGGAAGCTCATATGGTACTAAGTTATCTACATAAGCCAAATGCAACTCCAATTATTTTAGACAATATCAATAAAAGATTAGTTTTAGCTTCTAAAAGAACAGACTTAAAACCAATATATAGTTTTAATGCAAGTGGTTTATGGAAAGCACAAACTAAAGGAAGTGTTAAAGTGGGAAGTAATAATTTAAAATCATGGAAAAGCTTAATAAGCAGAATCTAAAAAGGAATAAAAATGTCATTATCAAAACAACTCTACATAATCATATCGTTTATATTTTTACTAATATTTACGGGTAATTTTATAATTAGTGTAAAAAATACTAAAGAGTATTTAGAAATTGAATCATTTACAAAAGCTCAAGATACAGCAACATCATTGGGTATGAGTTTAAAAAATGATATCTCTATGAATAGATACCCTGAGGTAGAATCAACTGTAAAAGCGATCTCAAATAGAGGGTTTTATAAAGAAATTAGAATTGAGAAGTATGACTTTTTGTTTACAAGTGATTACTTACTTTCTAAAATCAATGAAGAAAATCTAACTATCAAAAATGTAAAAGTTGACAAAAAATATGGAATAGTTTCTCCTGTTACAAGTGATAATGACTTACAAGAAAAACTTGATAATTTAGAAAATATTGATGATTTAGAACTTAGTTTTAATGAAAGTAAAAATGGTTCTTATAGTTTTATTCCCACAAAAAAATTAGATGTATCTACTATTCCTTTTACTGTAATATTAGTTGATGAAAACAACAATGAAATAATCAAAGAAATAGAATTAAAAGTTGATACAGTTATAGCAAAATCAGTTAGAAGTGAAAAATTTGATTCAACTCCTGAATGGTTTGTAAACTTTATTCCAATTACAATGTTAGAACAAACTAGTGAAATAACAAATGGATGGAAAACAATAGCAAAAATATATGTAAGTGCAAATGCAGGTGATGCATATGCTAAACTTTACGAGCAAGCTAAAACATCTCTTTTATACTCTGTTCTAGCATTTATAGTATCTTTAGGACTTCTTGCTATATTCCTTCAACTAATTTTAAAACCTTTAAAGAAAATTGAAAATTTAGCAAATGAAATTGCAAATGGTAATTTTGAAACAATAGATAATCTTCCGTATACAACAGAAGTAAGAAATGTTGCAATTGCCATGAATGATATGTCAGGTAAAATAAATAGTGTAATTACTAAACTTCAAAATAATTTAGATTCAATCACTAAAAAAATGTCAGTTGACCAGTTAACAGGATTAAGCCTAAAACAAACTTTTGAAACAGATATGAAAAATATTTTTATGAATAAAATAGAAGGTTATGTTTTATCTGTAAAGATTAGTGATTTAGCTCAATATGCAAAAACACATTCAAATAAAGATATAAATAACTTTATCAAAGACTTTGCTTTTGTAATACAAAATACTAAATACAAAAATAAAGAAATCACAGCTTATAGATTCTTTGGTAGTGAGTTTAGTGCTATTATTAAAGATGTTAATCATGATGAAATAAAAGAGTATTTAGAAGAATTAAAACAAAACCTTGATGAATTAAGTCAAAAATATCACAAACCAGAAATTTCTCATATTGGTGCAACACCTATAAATATTATTAGTAGTACTAATCAAATTTTAGAAGCTGCAAATGAAGCATATGAAAAAGCTAAATTAATTGGACCTAATGAGGCATTTATTAGAGATAACAGTGATTTAGCTAGAGATGTTGATGAGTGGAGAAAATTAGTAATTGATGTTATTGATAATTCAAAATTTAAAGTAAACTTCATAAATGATACTAAAGTTCTAAAATCTGATAAATTAATTATGCAAGAAGCCTTTACATCAGCAACTGATTATAAAGGAAATGATATTCCAATTGGAACATTTATTTCAATCGCTGAAAAATATAATAAGATAATTGAATTTGATAAAAAAGTTATAGAAAAAATTAAATCTCATATTATTGATGCAAATATAAAACATGAGATTATTGTAAACTTATCATATGAATCTATAGGTGATAGTTCGTTTATAACTTGGTTAGAAAAATTCATAATAAATAATAAAGACTTAAGCAGTCAATTAGTATTTGGAGTATCAGCGTATTGTGTAAATAAAGACTTTGCTAACTTTAAAAACTTCTGTAGTGTTGTAAATTCTTTAAATTCAAAAGTAATAGTAAAAAGATATGAACCTAAATTTATTCCTATTGATACTATAAAAAACATACATATTAGCTATATTAGATTAGCAAGAGATTTCACTAATGAATTAGAAGATAATCACGCTAAACAAAATTTAATTGATGGTATAATAGAATTAACAAATCTAGTGAATATTAAAGTAATCGCTGAAAATGTAAAAGATGAAAGTGACTTAGATATAATCAAAAGATTAAATATTTACGCAGCTAGTTTTTAAAACTAGCTATTGGAATTAAAAGTTCTAGGAAAAATTATGGCGGCAAATCAAGAAACAGTATTAAATGAATACGATTTTTTAGTAAGTGAGACAGATCAAAAAGGTAATATTTTATTTGCAAATGAAGACTTTTGTCGTATTGCTGAATATGATGTTGCTGATTTAATTGGAAAACCACATAATATAGTAAGACATTCTTCAATGCCTAAAAAAGCATTTAAATCTCTTTGGGATACAGTTCAAAAAGGTGAAACTTGGACAGGTTATGTAAAAAATGCAACAAAATCTGGTGGATATTATTGGGTTTTTGCAACTGTTTATCCTTTTGAATCTTGTGATGGATCTTTAGGTTATTTATCTTGCAGAAGAAAAGCAACACAAAAAGAGATAGATGAAGCTCAAGCACTTTATGATGTGTGGAATAAAGAAGAAGCAAAATAGTAGAAATATAATATTTTGTAATTAATTATTAATTAATTTACTATATAATTTTCTTTTTTAAAGGAAGAAAATTATGTTTGAAAAGTTTTTAAAATTTTTTATAGAAAACTCAAGAATGAACTATGTTCTTTTTGTATTAATATTTGCAATAGGAATATGGTCTTACACAAAAACACCAAAAGAAATTTTCCCAAGTTTTGAACTAGATATGATATCTATAAAAGGTTCATATACAGGTGCTTCAGTAGATATACTTGATAAAATGGCTGTCACTGAGATTGAAGATAATCTTAAAAATCTTGATTCAGTTGATACTATGACCACTGTTATTAGTCCAGGTAGATTTTCGATAATATTAGAATTAAAAAAAGGCTTTGATAGATTTCAAGAAGCTGATAAAATTAAAGATATTATTACAGTTACAAAATCAAATTTACCAAGTGATATGGATGAGCCTTCTGTAAAAGCTTTAGATAGAACAAGAACACTTTTAGATATAGCTATTACATCTAAAGAATTAAACCTTGATGAACTTATACCCCTTGCTGATAATCTTAAAAGCGAATTGTTAAATATCTCAGGAATAAATGAAATAAATATATTTGGTGATAGTGATAAATATTTTGAAGTATTATTAGATGATAAAAAAATAGAAGCTTTAGGATTAAATAAATCAACAGTTTTTGATACTATTTCAAGATTATCATATATTTTTCCAGTTGGAAAAATAGAAGATCCTAAAAAGCATTATTATATTTCTACATACAATGGAGCTAAAAATGCAAATGATTTTGCAAATACTTTAATTAGAATTGGGTCAACAAATCTATACATAAAAGACATAGCTACTATTTCAAAAAAATATGAAGACTCTTCAACTATGTATTCTATAAATGGTAAAAACTCTATTTCTTTACAAGTAGTTCAAGCAAATACAGCTGATGCAATAAAAATAGTAACAGAAATCAAAAAAGTATTACCAGATTTAAAAACAAAATACCCTCAAATTGATGTAGAAATTTCAGATGATAACTCTGAAAGAATAGTAGATAGACTAAATATAGTTACATCTAATATCATCTTTGGAATTATAATGATAACAATACTAGTGGCGCTTTTAATTAATGGAAGAATGTCATTTATTATTGCTATTGGTATTCCAACTTCCTTTGTAATTGGTGCTATTTATATCTATTTTTCTGGATATACAATAAACATGATTACTTTAGTTGGTGTTTTAATTGCAATAGGTATTGTAGTTGATGATGCCATTGTTGTAAGTGAAAATATACAACAACATATAGAAGAAGGATATCCTCCAAAAGAAGCTGCTTTAATGGGTGCAAAAGAGATGGTAAAACCTGTTACTATTGCTTCAATTACAACTTTATTCTCTTTTTTACCAATACTTATGATAAGTGGAACAATGGGTCAGGTTATGATGCTAATTCCAATTGCTGTTAGTGCATTAATTGTTGCTTCATTAATTGAAAGTTTTGTATTTTTACCAATACATGCAGCACATGTTTTAAAGAACAATGCAAAAGTTACATCATGGGAAAAAGCAAATGCGATTTATAGCAAGATTATTCACTTTTTTATGCATTATAGAAAAACTTTTATTGTAATATTTATAGTATTAGTTCCATTTTTAACATTTAAATTTATAAGTGATTCAAGATTTCAGTTATTCCCTAAATTTGATTCAACAAATGTAAAAATCACATTAAAAGCAGATCAAAATTCAACTTTAGAAGAAGCATTTGAAATTGTAAAAGCAATTGAAGAAGATATGTTAAATAAAAAAGAAGAGTTTTTTATTAGAAATATCAACTCAGTTGCTGGATTTAGAAGAGATGTAGGAAACAATACTGAAAACTTCCCATATGCTATGTATATGACAGTTGAACTTATGAAAAATAAACCTTCTAGTATCGTTGATCATTATATTACTCCATATTTAAGTTTTTATTATGATGATAGTTACCGAACTAGAGAAATAAGTTCACAAAAAGTAGCAGCTAAACTAAAAAAATATATTGAAGAAAAAAATTACAAAGAAAAATATAACCTTCAAGAAATTGCAGTTTTAGAAAGAAAAGTTGGACCTGTAAAAGCTGATATTAAAATAGGAATTATTACTCCTGATAATCAAAAAGCAATCAATGCTGTTGAACTACTTACTAAAGAGTTAGAAAGTATGAAAGGTATTAAATCAGCATCAAATTCATTGAAGTTTGGTATTGATGAAATTAAACTAAAAGTTAATTCTTATGGTGAGTCATTAGGTTTAACAGAACAATTCATAGGAAGCTATTTATCTAATTTATATTTATCAAAGAAAAAAGCTGTTTCATTTGACGAAAAAGAGTTATTAGATATTAAAATAAAATCAGCAAATAAAGATGATTTTGAAAACTTCAAAAATACAAAAATACCATTAAGTAATGGTGGATTTGTTTCACTGCAAGATGTAGTTGATTTAAATTCTGTTAGAGCATTTGAGCAACTTATAAAAGATGAAGGTATTAAAAACTTCTATGTTTTTGCAAATGTTAACCCTGATATTATAACAGCTGGGGAAGCTGAAGAAAAACTAGCTGGATTAATTGAACAAATAAAAAAAGATGGAGTTAAATTAAGTTTTAAAGGTGAAGCTGAAAAGAAAAAAGAGTTAAGAAGAGATATGCTTTTTGCAACGGCGTTAGCACTTATTTTAATTATGCTTTCTATGCTTTATTTATTTAATTCATTTAGAGAAACATTCATTGTAATGAGTGTTATTCCTTTCTCTCTTTTAGGGGTATTAATTGGTCATCAAATCATGGGTATGAACTTGTCTATGCCTTCACTGATTGGAGCTTTAGGATTAGCAGGAGTTGTTATTAATGATGGAATTATTATGATGACATATCTTAAAAAAGCAAAAACCCTTGAAGAGATATTTTTAAGAGCAGCAAAAAGGTTTAGACCAATTATTATTACAACGGTAACAACTCTTATAGGAATGAGTACACTTATATTCTTCCCATCAGGAGAAGCCGTAATATTCCAACCAATTGCTGTTGCTTTAGGATTTGGATTAGCATGGGGAACGATTTTAAATCTTATTTACTTACCTGTTTTATATACATTAACGCACAAAGTAAAACATATGAAAAACGCTTAAGTTTTTCATATGAAAGATATAAAATATTATAAGAAAAGGAAAGCTTTAGCTACATCAAACCCTATTTTTTGAGGTTCTATATTAACTTTTATTAGAGTATATTCAACATCAGAAATCATTTTTTCTATTAAAACTTCAAAAGTAAAAAATGATTGTCCTAAAACAGATTCACTTTTTGACTTTACACTATCATATGAATTGATGATATTTAAATCACCTCTATACTCTTTTTCAAGTCTGATTTGCCAATCTTTTTGCCAAGTTTTAAAAAGGTAATTTCCATTATTGTCTTTTGTATTCCTAACTTTCCATGCTACGACTTGAAGATATTTATAAAGTTTTTTTAATCTTTCAGCATCATATGAAATAGCTGTGAACTTATGTGTTTCATCTAAATTATATGATTCATATATAAGTTTATACAATCCTAAAATCAAAAAATCATTTCTATTTTTTACTTTTTTAGGTGAAAAAGCATAGTAAAAATAATCATCAAAATGTACTAACTTTTTTTTATCTTGAATGATATTTATATAGTTTTGTTCATTTTTTATTTGATTTCTTATCTCTTCTTGTAAAGCTTTATTATATGAATTAGGATTTTTAGCATCTAGTGTATTTTTATATTCAACTAAGTGTCTTAATATACTTTGTTTATATTCTACTATTTGAGCAGCTGAATTTGATTGGACAATACTTTTTAAAGTATTAGAATTAAAAGTGTCTTGATTACAAGCTGTAAAACTTAGAGCTGTCACTACAGCCAAAGATATTTGATATATCTTTTTCATAAAGGAAAAATTAAAAGCTATTAAGAAATAGCTTTTAATTCGTTTTCAATTTTTTCTAATTTTGCTGTAGCATCTGCTAAAGCTTGTTTGTTTTCAGCAACAACAGCTTCAGGTGCATTAGCAACAAATCTTTCATTTGAAAGCATTCCATTTAGTTTATTTACTTCTTTTTCTACTTTCTCTTTTTGCTTAGTAAGTTTATCAATAATTGGACTCATATCAATTTCACTTGTTGGTAAATAAACCTCTAAATTATCACTTACATCAGTAATTGAATTTTCTACTTTTGCATCAACAAACTCAATATCTTCAACTTTAGCAAGTTTTTCAATAAATGGTTTAGCTACATCTGTATCAATTTGTTTATCTAATTTAATATATGCTTTTGCAATTTTTGAGTTACCCATATCAATAACTACTTTTGCTCTTCTAAGAGCTGTAATAGCTTCTTCAATAATTGAGAACATATTTTCAATTTCTTCATCTTTTACTACATCTTTAGGGAAGTTTTGAATCATAAGTGAATCAGCACCCTCTTCTAATGAGCTACCTGATAATTTATGATATAAATAATCACTAATAAATGGCATAAATGGTGAAACCATTTTTAAAGTTTCTTTGAAAATAGCACCTAATTCTACAATTGATTCTTTACTAGCTTTTGAATACTCAATACCCCAATCACAGAATTCAGTCCATACAAATCTATAAAGTGTAGAAGCTGATTCATTGAATTTATATGAATCTAAAGTTGTTCTAACTTCTTCAACTGCATTAGCAAGTCTACTTTGCATATATTTTCCTAAAGGAGTTTTAATCTCAATATCTTTTAAATCAGGGAATGTATCAACATTTAAAGATAAGAAATTTGCAGCGTTGTAGATTTTGTTTGTAAAGTTTCTAAACTGTTCTAAGTTTTTAGCACCAAGTTTAATATCTCTTCCTTGAATTGCTAAATAAGCTAGTGTAAATCTAATAATATCAGCACTATGTTCTTCAACCATATCAAGAGGATCAATTACATTTCCTTTAGATTTAGACATTTTTGCACCATGCTCATCTCTTACAAGGGCATGCATATAAATATCTTTAAATGGTAACTCACCTTTAAAGTGTTCACCCATCATCATCATTCTAGCAACCCAGAAGAACATAATATCAAACCCTGTAATAAGTAATGAATTTGGATAGAAATCTTTTAAATCTGTTTCATTAAATGTTTCACCCATTTTTCCATTATTTCCCCATCCTAATGGTGAAAATGCCCAAAGTGCAGAACTAAACCAAGTATCTAATACATCAGGGTCTTGAGTGATATTTTTTGAAGCACAATGAGGACAAGCTTCAGGTTCATCAGCTTTATCAGCCCATTGATGACCACAATCATCACAAGTGAATACAGGAATTCTATGTCCCCACCATAATTGTCTTGAAATACACCAATCTCTTAATTCATCCATCCAAGCTCTATAAGAATTTAACCAATGTGATGGGTGGAACTGAGCTTCACCAGCATAAGTTTTTTCAATAGATTTTTTAGCAACTTCATTTCTAACAAACCATTGTTTTGAAATATAAGGTTCAACTATATTTTTACATCTATAACAGTGTCCTACTTGGTGTTTATGATCTTCAATTTTTACAATAAAACCTTCAGCTTCAAGTTTTTCAACAATAGTAGTTCTAGCTTCTAGTCTTTCAAGTCCTGCAAACTCTCCACAATGGTCATTTAAAATACCTTGCTCATCAAAACAAGTAATAAACTCTAAATCGTGTCTTTTCCCAACTTCGTAGTCATTTTGGTCATGTGCTGGAGTAACTTTAACAACACCTGTTCCAAATTCCATATCAACGTGAGAATCTGTAATAACTTTGATTTTTCTATCAGTTAAAGGTAAAACTACTTCTTTACCAACAATTGAAGTATATCTTTCATCATCAGGGTGAACCATAATAGCTGTATCCCCAAAGTATGTTTCAGGTCTTGTTGTAGCTACTGTAATATGTCCAGAACCATCAGCAAAGTGGTAATTCATATGGTAAAACTTACCATTTACTTCTTCGTGTTCAACTTCAATATCAGATAATGCACCATCATGTGTACACCAGTTAACCATATAGTTGTTTTGAACAATCATACCTTCATTATATAGATGAACAAAAGCCTCTTTTACAGCTTCTTTAAGACCTTCATCCATTGTAAATCTTTCTCTAGACCAAGCAGGAGTAACACCTAATTTTCTCATTTGGTGAACAATTGTTCCACCTGAGTACTCTTTCCATTTCCATACTCTATCTAAAAATGCTTCTCTTCCTAACTCTTCTTTAGTTGTACCTTCAGCTAAAAGTTGTTTTTCAACAACATTTTGAGTTGCAATACCAGCGTGGTCAGTTCCAGGTTGCCATAAAGTTTTAAACCCATCCATTCTTTTATATCTAGTAATAATATCTTGTAAAGTGAATGTAAGTGCGTGACCGATGTGTAAACTTCCTGTTACATTTGGCGGTGGCATCATAATTGCGAAGTTTTTACCCTCTTCTTGAATATCTTTGTTTCCGTCGATTTCAAAGTATCCTCTATCTTCGCAAATTTTATAATATTTGTCTTCTATTTGTGATGGTTCATATTTGTTACTCATTCAATATTTCCTAACTATATTCATTATTATAGTCGCGATTATATCGTAAAAAGTATTTAATTTTAATTAGCTTTTATAAGCCCTGCTTCTTTTAAAAATGGACTATGAATAAAATCTATTTTTTTGATTTTGTCATATTTTGCATAAGATAAATAAAGTATATCTTTAGCTCTTGTCACAGCAACATAAAATAGCCGTCTTTCTTCTTCTAAACTTCCACCTTTACTCATAAGTTTTCTGTTAGGAAATCTTCCATCCATTAAATCGATTACATAAACTTCTTTAAACTCTAAACCTTTACTTGCATGAATTGAAAGTAGATTTACACCTTCACCTTCACTCATTTCTCCTCCACCTAAAATCATAGAGTTTACAAATTTTGATAGGTCATTAAAATTATTTGCTAAATTCTTTAAAAGCATCACTTTTCTATTGATTTTAGCTAAGGATTTTGCTTTTTGAGTATCGTTTACTTTTCCATCTTTTTGTGTTGCTCTTTTTGTTGAAAGCATATCTCTAATCTTTGAATACATCATAGATGAAGTTATTGAAGTTATTAAAGAATTTGGATTTTTAATTCTTTTTAAATGTTTAACAAGTAAATAAAAATCATATAAAAATTTTGCACCATCAACTGTTAATTTTGGATGCTTTAGTATAGGATTAGATAAAAAACCTTCTTCAAATCTACAATCTTTAAATTTTGAAATACTTCCTAACTCTATAAAATCGTCAAAAAGTCCAAGTTGAACACTTTTTCCTCTTTTGTTTTCATATGGATTTTTAATACTTTGATCAGGTTCATATAAACCTTTAAGTAAATCTCCATGACCTAATTTCATAAGCGCATCAAAAAGATCTTTTGCAATAGCTTTACCTATTCCTTTTCCATGCTCAACAATATGAATAAATGCCATCATATCGTTATGAGAAAGTTGCATTACTAATACATCAAGTACAAATTTAACTTCAACAGAATCAAAAAAACTCATTCCACCTTTTCTTTTTGCTGGAATATTATACTCCCTAAGATTTGCTTCAATTCCATCTGCACTTGAATTGTTTCTAAAAATTATGGCTATTTCACTGTGTGGTGTGCTTGATTTTGATATTAAATCAGAAATATAATGATACTGAGAAAAAAGCTCAGGAAATTCTAAAAGCTTTGGTTTATATTCACTTTGTTCCCTTACTACTTCTAGTTTTTTTTCATAAACCCTTTCATTGTGTTCAATTACTTTCGTAGCTAAATCTAAAATTGGTCTTGTTGATCTGTAATTTTTTCTAAGTGTAAAAACATTTGCATTTTCATATCTATTTGCAAATGTTGAAATAATAGATATATCAGAACCATTAAAAGCGTAGATACTTTGGTCATAATCACCAACACAAAATAGTGAATTTGGTTTAAAGGCGTCTAATAATCTTCCTTGTAAAGGATTTGTATCTTGATACTCATCAACTAAAATCTCTTTAAAATGAAAATCCTCTTCACTTAATGTTTTTAACATTAATGTTAATAAATCATCAAAGTTCACATAACCATATTTAGTTTTAAGTTCAGAAAACTCATCAACTACATCTTCATAAATTAAAGTATATAATTCATGGGGTGGAGATTTTTGTTTAATCCACTCACCAAAAGTTTCACCATCATTTGAGTTTAAATATAAAGAGTATAAATCATATAAATAACCACCATCATATGGTGCTGCTTCATCTGTTCTTTCTTGAAAAACTCTTTTTTCATAAATAGATTTAAATAAAGTTTTTAATTCGTTTGGTTGTTTTAAAGTAATCTCTTTTTTTAGTTGTTTTAACAATTTATATGAAACAGAGTGAAATGTTCCAGCCATTATTGAAGTAGCAACATCTTTATCAAAAATTTTTGCTACCCTTTGCACCATTTCAGCAGCTGCTTTATTTGTAAATGTAAGAAGTAAAATCTCCTGTGGTTTTACTCCATTATTTATTAAATTAGCAATTCTTCCTACTATTGTAGATGTCTTTCCAGTTCCTGCACTAGCTATAACAAGGTTATACCCTGCTTTACATGTTGCGGCACTTAGTTGTTCGGAATTTAGGTTTGATAACGGCATATTATTTGAAAGCTTGTGTTTTTAAAATCATTTTGGAATATTAGCATAAGAAGTTTAAATTAAAAGTCTGTTTAGAATAAATTGAACAAAAAAAAGGGCGCCCTAGGAAAGCGCCCTATCTAACACAAGGAAACATAAAAAAAATATTATTGTTTGAGAAATTCTTTCAATAGAATTTATTTATGTAATGTCAAATAAGCTACTAGGAATAACTTATCAACAAAACAATTATATGCCCTAGTTATTAACTATTACTTAATATTTAGTTAACAAATAGTAAACAAAGTTAATTTTTTATAAAAATATTTTTATATTGAAAAAGCTTTATAATTCCTACTATAACGACAATTATAATAAAAATTGCATCAATTAATACAATTGATTTTTGTGCCATAATAGTGTGTATAAAAAAGGCTATAACTGACACATAAACTAGTTTATGAAATTTCATATACTCTTTATATAGTTTTTTTGTTGATGTAACTGCCATGTACATTAAAATCAAAAATGAAAAAACTCCTAAATATATAAATGGCTTTTTAATAGTTTCACTAATTATAAACTCTAAAGATAATTCAGCATCTAAAACTATAAAGTTTAAAAAATGTAAAAAAGCATAGAAAAACCCAAATAAACCAATAATCTTTCTATACTTCATAAAATTGATAAATTTCTTTAAAGGTGAGATTAAAATTGAAGATAAAATCAAAACAATAGTACTAACACCTGTAAAAGTATAAATATGTTTTATTGGATCATTAACATTTTGTATAAATACAATCTCATATGTTAAATACAATGCTGGAATAGTTAGTGCTATTATTAATAATATCTTCTTCATAATTTTTGAATATTTTTATTTATTTAAAAATATTTCTTTAAATC
>Ga0102954_1000155_pt1 | contig 19979 bp, 22 predicted proteins | sample SalPonA_C_H2O_MG_FD_78511 | JGI IMG/M metagenome (GOLD analysis project Ga0102954, IMG submission 78511) | Water microbial communities from South San Francisco under conditions of wetland restoration - Salt Pond MetaG R2A_C_H2O_MG | ecosystem: Environmental > Aquatic > Non-marine Saline and... | reverse complement strand
TACTTTTTCAAAATCGAGCGAGAAACTGTCAATTGAGAGGAAATTCTCGATTTCGAGTTTCTTGAGCGACTGTTTTCGTGGCACAAGCGAATGTCCAGTGTTGGCGATCTCGTACGCCTCAGCTAGTAAGCGTGATTTGCCGTCGACGTTATCAGGCTGCTCCGCACGCAAAACGTCGATACACGTCTCATAAACACGTGTGTCGACCTCAACTAACGCGTCGATTGCCTTTTGTGCTTGGTCAGAGACCTCTTGAAAATCGCTCTGCCCCCGAAACGTATAGTGAATGTGTGGTGGGTGATCACCCTGTACAACTTCAATGCTGTCTGAGTAGAGAAATTTATGGTAAGTACCGTCGTCACGTAGCTCGTACGTCGAGTGGAACTTGTACTTTGGCTTTGACTTACCGCGTTTAACTTCCGCAATCACAAAGCCAACGTCAGGTGAATCTTTGAATGTGTTTTGAATGGGCGTACTTGGGACGATAATGACGCGCCCGTCTTCACGCTCAAAGGTCTGATGTTGATGAATATCACCGACAACTGAGAGCCTGTAATTCTCCCACAGCACACCTTTCTGAATTGTGCCCTTAAACGCATAGCCGTGCGGATCTTTGGAACCAGCGACGATACCGTGACCAACGAACACGTCCGCAGGTTCTAACGTAACTGACGATTCTAAATCCGACGTCTGCCACGGGCATACAAAAAAAGACAGCCCATCGATTTTAACGGTGCGCGGTGATGGGCAGTAGTGTACGTTCGCTTTACGTGATGCTAGGGGAGTGATCAGCACGTGATCGGGATCGTTAACCCGCGTCCGTGTGTCCATGTCATGCTGACCCGTTGTGATGATTAAGTCGATACCTTCAGGCGAAAGCGTTTCAATCACCTTATAGATCATATTCACAACGCAGGCATCTTTCGCCTTCGGTGCCTCAGCCGTATCACCCGCTAACACGATAACACGGCATTTCTCGTCAATTGCCTTTTGAACAATGTCTTGCGCTAAGGTTTGGTAGGCAAGCAGTCGCGACGACATACCATCTATCATCGAGGAGTATTTTGACCATTCAGCAATATGCCAATCGGCTGTAAGTAGCATTTTCATTTTAGACCTCGAACTCAAAACTCAATCACACTGCGAAGTAAATCACAGATATGTCTTCCTAGTCAACACTCTGCTCTTATATTCCACTAATCAGGCTTTTTTGGCTTCCGCCCCATTTTCGCCAAAGTCTCTAAAGCTTCCTCAATCTTCGATAGGTCATTAAGTACGACAGGTTCAACACCGAAGTATTCCGCAACAGTCTTATTACGCTCAACGGCTTGCCTACGCAGAATCTTTTGATCAGCGTCGACAATATTGATCACGATAGATTTATCTGTCCCAATTCGTGTAGCGCGCCCTACACGTTGTACCTGTCTACGCATCGACTTACCGGTGTGTAGAATTACTGTTGAGATATCTGGTAGATCCAAGCCTTCGTCAGCGTGCTGTGTCACGATCAAAAATCTCAGTGTGCCATTTTCAACACGATCAAACACGTCATCTTCGGTTAGCTTTTCGGTCAACGTACGAATTTCACCGGCTCCAAACCAAACAGCACAGTTTGGTTGATTGATCAGTTTAAGCAGCTGTTCTCCGTGTGCTTTCTCAGTGACGGGAACCATTGCAGTTCGTTGCATCAGCTCAAGCTTCTTAATAATTCGTACAATCAGAGTGTTGCGCTCTTCGTTTTCAACCATATACTTTTTAAGCGTCGACCACTGCTTTGTATCGAGCTTTAGCTGCTTCTGTGTTGCATAACGACCCCAGTTGTACATGATGTTGATCATGTTAGGGCAATCAATGTACTCAGCGATATCCTTCGATTGTAGCTGATAGAGGCTAGCGCCTGAGCACGCCATAATCATCGCGTCATCCGGTGCGACTGTATTGAAGTCGTTAAATTGACGTGATTCGTCTGTGATTGCCGTACCTGAAAAGGCAATAGACCTTACGAGATTGGGGAACGCTCGAAGCATTGTTTGCCACGTAACCGCCGACAGGTGATGTCCCTCATCACTGATCAATGTTCTAACTGATTGGTGAAAGTTTTTAAGCGCGCCCTTGTTAACGTCATTGTAGAGATTCACAGGATGCGTGACTGCTATGAGACCTGTTCGTGGTGGATTATTTAACTGCTCATCCGTCAATTCTCGGTAGTCTAAAACGGGGATACCGTATTTAGCCCCGCGTTTCTTAAGATTACTAATCGTAACGCGACTCGGTGCAACGTACATTACGTTGTGCTGCTCGCGTGCAGCATCGCCTACAATTAACTGCGTCTCAGTCTTGCCTGAGTTATGTGTCACAGTGCAGTCGTCAAGCAGGTATCGACGGTCACCGTCCAGCACAAAGCCGTAAAACGTATCGAAGCCTGCGGCAGATGGGCGTACTGTAAACCCCACAGTGTTGGTTATACTGCAATCTACTGCCGAGATTGTTTCATCAAGTAAGACACTCTGATCACCGATAAGTCTAAGCACCTCGCCAACCTGAAGAGTTGCAAACCCGAGGCTTTCAGCGATTCGACGTGTTGCTCGCAGTAGGTACGAGTTTTTTAACTGTACCTCGACGGTCGCTTTATCAAAAACACGACTCAACTGCTCAACAACGCCTTTGATAAACTTGATACGATCACGGCGCTTAGCGATTATGTAACCCGCCATTGCCTCGACGCTATCTAGCAGTGATTCGTCCGCTATTAATTTTTGAGCAAGCTCTTGTGGTTCAAAGAGCTGAGTCCTTTTTGTTACAAAACTCGGATAATCGACGGCTACCTTAATCAGCTTAAGTGTTGCCCGAACATCAACTGGCATTTTAAGGTAGGCTCTAACACTTATGTCGAGAATACCGCCAGAAACTGAGTCCGTACTTATGTTTTTTACAGTTAAAATGTGATCCGCATTCACTGTCCACGGGTTACCGTACTCAGGTATTACGTCAAACAGATTGTCACGACCTCGAATTAGTGAGACGACATTCATAGGCTGACTGCGCATACCCATAAGTTGATCGCCCACCTTTACGTCTTCGACCTTGACGATCTGCCCGCAAAACAGCATGACACCCTGCCCTGCGGCGTGGCACCCCGTCGGCATTTCGACAATTCCTCCGCGAGCATGTCGCGTTGCATCAAGTGCGTACTGCTGATACCAACGTGGCTTTAGGATGTCATAAGTCTTGTATTGCAGCGGGTAGAGGGTGTATTGCGAGATCTCCTCAGAGTTAACGACCTCAATATCAAAGTGAGGACTGATTTTTTCCAGCGCTAATAGCGCACCGAGACCGATAAAATTACGCCCTTCGTCGTCTTTCCAGCACATTGATTTGCGAACGTCTTTGAATTTCGATCCGAACTTTACCCACGGGCAAAATTCTTGCGTTACAACGTCGAAATGGTGCAAAACCTCTTGGTCAAGTATCTCGGCAATGAAGCCACTCACCCTTACGCGCACAGTTATTTTGGTTGTTTGAAAGGGTGAGATCATGTCGAGCAAACTCCTACGCTGGAACTTGAAACGCCTTAAGTGCGGCTTTGACTTCACCAAGCGTCGTTAGGGTTGATACGATCTCACTAATGAGTCGCACCTGTGTTTTCATTTCGCGATTTAGTACTTCGTACGTTGAAGCAACTGCATCCATATTCTTTACATCGACATTATCAACTAAACGCTGCTGTAGCTTGCTATGCGTTTCAGCTAACCCTGACACTACTGAATTTATGTAATCTTCAATGAATGGTAGGATTTGCACATCGCCTCCAAGCTCTTCAAGTCCATTGATCGACGTCATTATTGCAGCAATCGTTTCCCGATCACGCGTAGATAGCTCACGATTCCTATCATCTTCTATTTTGCGTGCCACGTCAACACTCTGATCAATTGTTTCGCATAAATCAGAGAAATCTGGGAATTCAATTGTCTTCCCGCCAAGTATTTTCGCGATCTGGTAGAACGATGCTAATGACTTTGAGCTGGCAAACATTGCCAGCAACTCAGGAGACAGTTTGTAGACAGCTGCGAGCATTGCAAGGTGTGAAGCGTTAGATTTCGGCATCAGGTTTTCATCAACAACTTTTAATTTGTTAAAAAATTTCCGAACGCGGTCAAGTGCAACATAAATAGCATACTGATCTAGCATACTTAGCCGCTTGATTACCTTTTCCAAGTGTTCGGGGTATTGGATGATATATAAGAAATTGATTCGTAAGTGCTTAGGCAAACCGTTCATTGCTTTGCGAATCACGTCACGACGTCTTAGGTGCTCATCTGACTCGTCAACAACGGATGGGACAGTAGCATCATTGCCAAAGTTTGAGACAAACCCTCGGCTTTCATTGCGTAACTGCGATCTTGCCAAGTTGTAAAAATACTTATGCGGGTTCGTTTTAGGGACAAGCTTTGAGACTAGGCGTATGTAGAACTCTAAGCAAATTTCACGTGCGACGGCTTTGACTTGCGAGCCGTAACACTTAAACAGCATCGTTTCACCTAGCTTGAACATTTGCTCAAGATCCTCGCCCGACAAATCACTCGGATCAAGCATACAGAACTCATCAAACTGTTTGGACTGTCGCCCTGAATAGTGCGCGATAGACGTGTTATCTGTTAGCAAATAGCTTAGATCGGACACTGACTGTCTCCTCCGCCCAAATTCCTAAGAGCTGTTCAATACATTCGTCGTCAATTGCGAATGAGAAAGTATCTTCGGTCGATTTATGTATTGTGCCAACCGTGGTTTTGAACGCGTCACCAACCTCTAAGTCGTTCAGCATCATTAAAAACGCGGCTGCACTCTTCTTATCAATTGAGTACTTATCTTCTACGGACTTGAAATTTGCCATTCGATGCAACCCCAACCTTTGACTTCAATGCACTTCAACTTGCTGCGCGTTATTAGACTCATCTTCTAACCCTGCGACTAATTCAACGTAGCTTGTAATTAACGCGTCATGTGGACGAGCTTCTGCTACGACGTGACGTGATTCGATGTTTACTCGACTGTAATTGAACGGGTAGAAAAACGGGCGAAGCGTATAGGCATAATTCTGCTCATTTTCGTCGTAGTAAAACGAAGCCCCTATAGCATCAAGATACAGACCGTCATTTGTTTTGATAGCGATGGAATAATCACCTGAACTAAGCCTAAGCAAGCGGGTATTTTCAAAATAATCAATGTCAGACATGCTTCTCATTAAACCTCGGTTTCTATAGGGGTTTGTGCAGCTTTTATGGTTTTGTCGAGGTAGTCCTTAATGCGGTTAACCCACCCCTGAAGCGCGTCCTCGTCAAATACACCAACCGCTTCAGCAACCATATAGCCGTCATATACGGCAACAATCGTTGGCACGTCACCAACTTCCATGTCGTCCGCCAAGTCGACAAACGTGTTGATTTCCATGTTTAAAAAAGTCTCGACACGGGTCTCAGCAATTGACCTGTAAATCGGTTCGATCATTTCACAAGGTCGGCAGTTATTTGCATAAAAGCGAATAAATACCAAATTATCTTTGAACAATTCAGGTGGTATCTGGGATTCAGATTCGTACTCGGCAAGCGACATATCATTAGACCTCACAGTGTAAAGAAAAGCGCCGTGCGCGACGCTTTCTGACAGGGGATTAAACGAGCTTAGTAATCGTGCCTTTTGCTACGATACGTCCGTAGATAGCAAAGCCTGCACCGAACAACATTACCGCGTCGTCAATCCATGATTGGCTTTCCTCAAGGTTAATTCCAAGCTGCGGCGCTAGCATTGCCAAAATTGAAATAATCGAACCCCAAATCGATTTTGAGGTAAGTACTGTTTTTGCTGCTTCAAAGTCCATAATAATTTTCTCCGATTCGCCTGTTTGCGTGCGGTTTAAAACGTTGGCGAGACGAATTTAAACCAAAAAAAAAAGCGACTAGGTCTGACCCTAATCGCTTTCTTTATGCGCGGCTGTCATGCCGCTACATTTGCTCTTACTTCGGTATGTATGTCCCGTTTTCCGTTAGCTGGTATCTCTGCATATCTTTCCGCGATAAGCCGTTAGCGCTCATGTACGCTTTTAGCTCTCCAGACGGGTTGCCTGATGTTTTTACGTATTTTTCAACACCATTTTCATCTACGATTTTGAAGTAAGTGTGGTTAACTATAGATCGTCTGGTAACGGATTTACTTGCAGACTTAGCCAGTGTGCCGCTTCGAGAGAGATCTGGACTATTTGGCATGAGTCCTACGATCTCAGGAAGGTCTGAAGGCTTCAGACCACTTTCTTCGAGAATGTTCAAGAATTTCGCCGCTGTCTCGATTCGCGCTTTTAGCTCCAGCTCTGCTTGTTCTTGCAGTTTTTTCGTCTCTATCTCGCGCTCTTCTATAAGATCTGAAAACTTATCTCGAATGCGCCTTAAGTCATCGACCGGCGTATTCTTAACACATGAGCGTATCCGTCGAAGGTTTGCAGCCCACGCTATGAGAACCGGCTCAGCTTTTCTTGTTAACTCTTTAATGTTTTCTAATTCTATGGGACTCATATCGCCTCCTCGATCTGGTTCCCCTTTAAACCAGATTCCCTCTCTTCCATTCTTCGCATGATAGACTAGCTCGAATTTATGCGCAATAATAGACAACACGCTGATAACTTAAGAGGGAGGTTTTCAGCGCTGTTCCAAGAGGGGGAATCGTGGAAAACAATAAGCCAGAATTGGCAGACCTTGCATCATCTGAAATGGCTGAATGCTGCTGGATGCCGTTTAACGAAACGACTGAAGTCTGTATGCGGTGTAAAGCAGTCTTAACGTCAGAGTCAAAACTGAGCTACGCACAAGCCTGTTTAGACTCAGCACTACCGCTACAACAACAGACCATTACAGCAATCAGCTATCGGCTCAATTGACGTTGGCGCTACAAAACAAAACGACCGACAAACTGCTCGTCTGCCAAGTATTTTCTATACTGTTTCCAGCCGTGCAACGAACCTGACCAACAGCGTCCGTCACGTGTTACATGGCTAACGCCCTGTTCCAGCGACGCTAGCACTGTGACCGCTTCAGGTTCTAACGTTGCTTTAAATGCAGGTGTTGCGACGTGCTCAGTCGGAGAACCGTGCACTGGCTTTGACGTAATGAGCCTGTCATACAGTTTGAGATCTGCATTAATATCTGGCAGTCGCCCGTCGTGTTTCAAGTAAGAGACACGAGCACAACGTGCAACACTCATTTTTATAAGATCAGACTCACTATGCACCTGCTTCTCTTCGGGTGTGCAGTAGGGTAGATGCCATTCAGATTGGTGTAACAACGTCGGCTTCGACTCAGCGAGCGCTCGGTACATGGTTTCTGCCAACACTTTGAATTCAGGCTGCGCGTTTGCATCTATTCTCAGGTTGAAAAAATTGTCCCATTCCGTTGCTGTAGCTAGCGTGGTCATAATTTGAAAGGGTTCTAAAATTCGATTTGCAGTTTGCTTGTGAAGTCCAACTTTAGAAAAGATTCTTGCGCACATACGTGCAGACGTAGCTGCAAGTCGCCACGTACTTTTAGCGATTAAAAGCCGCAGACCTGATAGCTGTGTTGCTGCACTCATTCCAGCCTTATTTTGACCCCAAAATAGTGGCTTAGCGCTTGTTTGTTTAATGACATTCTTGATTGGTATAGCGCGACTAGAAGCCGCGTTTTTGGCTATCAATCTATGAGTCATAAGTTCTGAGTGGAAAAATCGAGGGTAGCTAAGTGCGAGCGTTGTGAGCCGTACACCTTGTTCGCTAATAGAATCCGCAATCACTTGAACGCAAATTCCACCGTCGGCAGTAAACTTCATGTGCTGATCTCTAAAAAAAAAGGAACCGCGCCTGACAATGAGAGAGGGGGAGTCAGGCGCGGTGGGGGAGAGTGTTGACGTGGAGTAAGAGAGGGTGACGTCAACACTCGGGGGAAGCGCAATTGCGCTTAAACATTCTCGCTCTAGCTGTTAATCGTTTTGCTAGAGTCGATGTAAGTCACGTTTTCTTCCAAAAAGCGACGATGTTTGAGCTTAGGTGCAGATTCACCGTACATATCACCCATAAACGCATCGAAGCTTGGAATCGACTTTAGGTATTCTTCGTACTTGTCATACGCAGATTCAATTAGTGCAATATCTTCCTCAGACGCATCTGTTACGTCGAAAGTCTGGATCGCTGCCTTCGTATCTTTGACAGCTTTTGAGATAAGAACGGTACGCTCGGTAACCTCGTTCTTATTCTTGTTCTCATACTTAATAGAAGACAATTTCATTTCTGAATCCTCACTCTTAGTGTTAACTAATTTTAATTTCTTTAGCTTTGCTTGTCAATACCCTGTTCATCGAAGTTATGAAACAAGCTTGAAATCGCCGCCATTACTCAACGCTTTCTCATAGGCTTCGTACTCAGCAAAAGCTTCTGATTCTGCCTTACCCGCTGAGAAATCGTCTAAATAGTCCTCGTACGATTTAGGGTAAACCGGCTTTATGAACTCAGTCGAACAACCGAGAGCACGTGCTGCCTCTTCTAAGCTGTAGCCTTTTGCATGCAGTTCAGATACTTCTAAAATATAAGCGCCCATTTTACTCATAACGTTCTCCCGCTACTCGTTCTCAATCAACACGCTGATATCTTAGTGTATCTAAACTGGTTTTTCAAGCTCTTTTTTAGTAGCACCTGAAATTGCGAGCGCCCATTGATCGAATACTGCTTTTGGAAAGTCGAGGGGACATACGGCGTCCGTTGTGATCATAAGCTGCGTGTCGTTTTTGATAAAAAGGTAGGATAGTTGCGTCACGTGTGATGTTTTATCGTTATTGACGTCAAACTCAACCACACCGGTCGTGAGGTTTGAGTCTGAGTCTGGATTAAACGTCACACGAACTTGAATGTACTGTATCGGCGTTAGATTTGATTCTTGGTTAGACCTGAGAATGCGGTTGAACGTCGATGACGTCCAACCTTGTAGGTAAATTTCCAGATCTTTAAAGTCGCTTGGCGCAGTTAAAATCTTCACCGGTTGACCTCCAATTAATCTGTTGCGTCGATCTCTTGATTGATCAAGTCAAGAGCAGAATCCGCTTCGCTATCGTATAGGTCACGTGCGTTTTGATCTATCGTATACGCGACTTCAACACCTTGATCTAACGCGAGCTGAATAAGATTAGCCAACTGTTTTACAGTGCTTGCATTCCCAGCATGCTTAAAGGTAACTGGCTCAGTTACAAACTCGGTCTCGCGAGAATCAAAATCTCCCACTGAGTGCATAACGTCTCCGATAATCTCGACGACACCTTGAGCCTGCTTTCGAGCACCGATTCGAACTCGAATCTCGACGCCACGAGACATTTCGAGATCGTCGCGAATCTGGGTAAACGCGATAGCAGCATCGCCCGCTCCTAACTCTACTAAGTTTTCAGCTGACAATGGTTCTTGCGCATCTGCGGGGATCTCGACTTTTGCTTTGACGAGGCGCGACTTCATTTCAGCGTACAAGCTGCTTTTATACCCATTGAGGGCAGTCTCCACGTCATTGGGCATGACGATAAAGTCGTGCGAAGCTAAAAGGTTTATTGGGAAGTAGAGTCGCGTCTCTCGAATTGCTACGCACTCTTTGAAAGTCTCACCTGCCTCACTCTGCGAAACGGCTTTTACGTTCGCACTGTGGTCAATGTCTGTTTCAGCCTCGACAATCTCTCTGAATGTTTCAATGACTGTCTCGATAGATTGCACAAGATCACCCTCTTCCAATGCACCATTCTTAGCTTCATTGAGGCGTGTGATGATACGTTCAGACCACGACTCAATTTTCAAGTCTGGCTCCGACTCACCTTTTCTAATTCTCCGAATTAACGCGTCATACATTCGCTTAGCTAAACCGGACTGACCAGCATAGCGTACAAGTGTGTAAAGCAAGCCAAATGCAAAGTTATAAAGGGTCGAACCTAGCCACGGTACGGATAAACCTAAAATAGCACCCGTACCGACCAGTGTTATGTACATGATCCCAGACTTACTGGTTAAAAATTCAGCCAAGGAATACTTGCCAGCAATTGCAGCACCTAACTTGCTGAAATCGAAATCGTACTTTAGAGCGCCCAAAAAGGTCATCTGAGTCCAGCCCAGTAGAATGATTCCAGCAAGCGTCACGCCCACGGCGCGCTTACATATAGGGTGCTTTTCAAGGATTTCATCGACCTCTTCAACGTCGTGATGTACGTGTTGAATAGGCTTTGTCTTATGGATCTTCTCAAAAACTGCCAGCAAGCCGTCCGCGTAGGCATCCATCGCGGCATTTAGCGCTTGCCAGATCTTTTTAATTGAGTAACCAAACGCTTTGAATATAGAAAACGCCGTACGCTCTTTGAGAATTGCCACGACTTCGGCATAACTTGCTTTCGCCTCTTGTGCAATTTTTGTGATCACACCTGATAAGCCCGAAAGCTTGCCCGCAATTGACTCAACCAGCGCCTGATCTTCGCAGCGTTCGATCTGCAATCCTGTCACACGTAGATCCAACGCTGAGCGGTAAGCTGCGTACTCTGTCTCGAACGTATTCGTTGAGAACTCCTGAACCGCTCGAAGTACGTCCGAAGCTTTGTTAGTATTTGTTGCCATTTCTTTTAAACCTCACGGTCATCTTCGTCAGACTCATCCGACATTGCAGACCTGATTGCAGCGTCGCAGTCTTCCCAGAGCTGGTCAGGCTCTATCCCGTACGCTAACTCGATTTGGTTGTAAACGCTGGTCGCACCGGCAGCGTGACCCGCGTAGTACGACCCCAGTGCGACCATGCCCGTTAGTACGAACATGCCTATGACATACGCATCCATTTAGACCTCTCAGCTTGCCTCAGCGATTGGATTTAGGTCATCGACAGTTGACCACACTGACGCCCAGCTACCTGACATCGCGGCTTTTGAGTATTCCGTTGCACGGTTTTCAAAAAAGTTCGTATGCTCGACAGCATTGAGCATCGCTGGCAACCACTCTAAGGGGCAAGGCTCGCCTTCTGTGCCATAAATCGCCTCAAGACCGAGTTGACCTAGACGTAGATCTGCCAACCAGCGAACATACGCTTTGACGTCTTCAGCTTCTAAGCCGTCAGTGCCCCCAAGTTCAAACGCACGGTCAATAAAGTTATCTTCTAGCTCGACCATGTGACGTGCGATGTCGTACAGCTCTTGGCGCAGTTTCTCTGTCCAAATCTGCGGATTCTCATCGATAAACGTGCGGAATAACTTCAGCATCAACTCAACATGGAGTGATTCGTCGCGAACTGACCACGTGATAATCTGCCCCATTCCCTTGAGCAAGTTGTTGCGTGGGAAGTTAAGCAGAATTGCGAAAGAACTAAACAGGTGTAAGCCTTCTGTGAAGGCTGAAAACACTGCCATAGCTTTCGCCATTGATTCTAGGTCTTGCCCTTTAAATGCCTCTGACTCGTAGAAATTATGCTTAGCCGACATCTCATCGATCTCTGCGAATGCTTGATACTCAGTTTCGGGCAAACCCAGCGTCTCTAGTAAAAGGCTGTAAGCTTCGACGTGTACAGCTTCAATCGAACCAATCGCAGTCAACATCATGCGGACTTCTGGGTGTCCGCCGAACGCAGGAATGTAGACCGACGTGTACGCATTGCCCACGTCAACGTCACCCTGTGTGAAAAATCGAAAAATCTGCACAATTAGATTTTTCTGTTTTTCATTGAGTCGACGTTCATAATCCGACACGTCAGCGTGCAATGGAACCTCTTCTGGAATCCAGTGTGCGTGCTGTTGTGTTTTGTAACCTTCAAATGCCCACGGATAGGTCATCGGCTTAAATGTTGTGCGAGAGCCTAGCAATCCTGACTTTTTACTTGTATCAACTAGCATAGAAAAACCTCTGAAAAATTAACCTTCACAACTCAGACACACGTCATCACTCGCCGCAATCGGCGGGGTCTCCGCTCGAACGTAGTTATTCTCTCGGGAGTTGACGTTCTCAGCGCGCTTCGACGCCTCAGACCTCAAGTAGTAAAGCGTCTTAAGCTTGTTGCTCCACGCTTTCCAATGCACTGAATGCACATAGCTAACGTCGCTTTTCGGTTGGAAAAACAGATTTACAGATTGTGCTTGGCAAATGTAACCAGCACGGTCAGCTGCATGCTGGACTACCCAGTGCTGATCGATCTCCATTGCTGTTGCAAACACTTCTTTTGTGTAGTCATCAAGGTAACTCAACACAGAAACCGAACCGCCGTTTTCGGTAATCAAGTCCCACTGAAGACGCAACCATCCATCAATCGCCTCATCGGTGACGTCTTTACCTAACGCTTCAAGCTCGCGTTGAGCATGTGTGCGCAAGACTTTTTCAAGCTCCGTGTTTCTGATCATGTGCGATCCAGACAGAGTTTTGTGCGTGAAAACATTGGCGCGAATCGGCTCAATCGAAGGCGACGTGCCGCCACAAATGATCGATGACGATGCGTTAGGTGCGATTGCCATTAGGTGCATGTTTCGACGCGTACCACCACCACGCTTAACGTCTTCAGCTGCTCCGCGTTCTTTCCCAAGAACTTCAGATGCCTCAAGCGCTTGTGATTTGATCTTTTTAAAGACCATTTTATTAAGAGCGGTAGCAGCAGCAGATGCGAAGGGAATGTGCCGCTGCTGTAGAAGCGTGTGGAAGCCCATCGCGCCGAGACCCACGGAACGTTCCATCATTGCTGAATACTTAGCACGCGACATTGAATCCGGTGCGAGTGAAATAAATGCCGTCAAGACGTTATCAAGCATGCGAACCAGATCAGGTATAAACTGCTCGTCTTTTTTCCACTCATCATACTTGGCGAGATTCACTGAGCTTAGACAGCAAACCGCTGTGCGTGATTCACCGTTGTAGTCGGTGCCTGTCGGTAACGTGATCTCGGAACACAGATTCGATTGCAGAATCTTGAGATCTAGTTTTTTAAGTTCTTCAGGACGCATATCATTAACAGTATCGCCATACATGATGTACGGCTCACCCGTTTGCATGCGAGTATTGAGTAGCTGCTCCCACAGGTAGCGTGCGGATACCTCTTTTACAGTCTCCCCTGTGTGCGGATCTTTTAGTGCCCACTTGCGACCATCACGCGCGCACTCCATAAACTCATCTGAAATTACGACGCCGTGATGCAGGTTTAAGCACTTCCTGTTCGCATCCCCACCCGTCGGTTTACGAATTGCCATAAACATTTCGACTTCAGGGTGTGATATGTCGAGATAAGCCGCATAACTACCGCGACGCGTCACACCTTGATTGAACGCCATGATTTCGCTGTCTACAACTTTCAAGAAAGGTATTACGCCAGAGGATTGTGAACCGTTACGTGTTGCAGCACCGTCAGATCGTACAGCACCCCAATAGCCGCCAATTCCCCCACCCATCGACGCTAGCCAAATATTTTCATCATAGTGTGCTGACAACCCTGATCGTGAGTCGTCGACGTGATTTAGAAAGCATGAAATTGGTAGACCGCGCATCTTTGTGTGGTACGCATCCTGAGAAAAGTTTTCAGGGTAGCTCGACCACGATTTGCGCGTTGGTGCGTTGGAAAGAACAGGCGTTGCAAACATAAACCACAGCTTTGAAGCGTAGTCGTACAAGCGTTGTGCATGCGCCGTGTCGTCTGCAAATGCACAGGCAGCACGTGCAAACGCTTGCTGCGGACTGGTCTCGTCATTGATTAAATAACGATCACCTAGAGTTTCATATCCGAACTTTGTTAAAAGGTCATCACGACCCAAATCGATATTGATCACAGAAAAAAGTCCTCTAAGCAGCTTTAACTATCAGCCAGCTTCTCTTGATAAAATTCTTTAATTCTCATAAGCGCAACTTCTCTATCTTCTCCGTCTAGCTGACTGAGGAGGTCATCGAGGTCAGTTGCGTTCAGCGCTTTAAGTAGTTGTGCTATTTCTATTTGTGCGGAGTGAGCATCAGTCTTGCTCGACATCAGTCGTAGCCTCGGATGACTCAGTACTTGTCTTCTCGCGTTGCTCTGCGTTGACGATTGAGCCGCCAATCTTCGCGAGATAAACGATCATAGAGAGTGGCAGTAGCGTTTTGACGCCCGCCGCTCGAATGTCTTCTTTCACGTCCTCTTGATTCATCGCCTCGTCGGGCAAAATGCGTTGCAGGGCAATATTCACAAGCGCTTCTACCTGCGAGATACCTTCTGCGGTTTTTTCAGTAGCAGCTTTTACACGTGCATCCAACTCTTCAACAGAATTCTGCACGTCAGTCACGTTTTCGATAGTTTTTTCGGTCATAGTAATATCCTAAAGTTCTCGTACAGTGAGTAGAATGACGAAGCTGTCAGAGTTGAACGTGATGCTCTGATCGGTGACTGTCGAAAATTGTTCACTGCCTTGCTGTTTAACCTTGATTGCCTTCTTTGAATCACCGCTATCTGAGCGGACGTACCGGCTTTGATTAGATAAAGTGATAAAGTCAGCTAGAAGCTGTGCTTGGTGCTTGTAGCGCTTCGGTTTTCCGAAGTATTTGAGTCGGTAGCCATTTCTGCACTCAGCGACATAAACTGGTAAGTCGAACTCAATTCCGCCGAGGGAAAATGCGAGCCAGACTGCCTTCTTGCTATCTACTAGCTCAGTTACGGGTAGTTTCGAGGGCGCTTTTTGCGCTTCTGATACAAGATGGAGGGGTGAGTTCACGAAGAAAGATCTCCAGTTTTCGGTTAAGAGTTGGCACGTCTTTAATTGCTTTTGACCCATCTTTTTTCACACCAACGATTCGGTATGAGCAGTTGTGATCAAATGTTGATCCACCTTCAAAGACACCTTGTTCCAAAGACCAACTTTGAGTCGCTTGAAACTGAGAGTAATAAAACGTTCCGACACGTGTCACGATTGCAAACAGCTGCGTGTACGTGTCGTCATTACAATTAGCGACGCGTTCGAGCGCGCGTAAGCAATCGTCTCTAATAGATCGAGCTATGTAGTCGGGGCTAAATTCGTATGTAGATTCAGACATTATGTGCTTTGCAGCCTCCCACCAATTTTTGCAACGTGGTGTTGCATCGAGCGTTTTACTGCTAGTAAGTCGTCTAAACCTGTATAACGATATTGACCGTCAACACACTTAATCGCCTGCGTTTCTGTTGAAAAGTAATCGAGAATGTTGCGATCAAGCTTAGGTATTGTGTCAGACTGACTGATTCCAAGTTCGAGAGCCGCAGGCGTAAATGCTGACCCAAACAGCAACGCTGTCGCCCGCTGATTGATTTTCGCCGCTAATTCGACACGTAACGATTCCGGTACAACGCCAGTCTCTATGGTCGTTGAGGATTTAACATGCTGAGCGTGAATGGGCAGCGGCGTTTGCTTGTCGACCAAACTGCGTATCATTTGCAGCATGACCTCGAACATTTGCTCTGACATGGAAATGCCGCTTTTCTTGCGTCGAGAGTGATAGCCGTGATCTGGTAGCAGGAATTCTACTTGCTCGACGAACAGGTCGATGCGATCTGTTTCGGCTCCGAGTTTGTATTTTACAAACCCGCCCCGCCCTTTCTTCTCACTGTGCACCTCAATAATCCCAAGACGTCGAGCGATACGCATCGCCTTTCTGTCGGTGTTGTTGTGCAGTTGTATGGTATTTCCAGTAGCATCGCATGCACGCAACCGGTCTATCCACGCTATGACGACTTCACTAGCGTGTCTGTTCTTACGCTCACATGCGGGCTTTTTCGACCGAAGCACCGAGAGTGCTTCAGCTTGGGAGAGATCTGTTCCCTCTTCGATGGGCTGCAAGCTGTATTCACCAAGCAACTTGTTGGCTTCTGCAATCGAAAAGGTTTTTGCAAATCCGTAGAATGTAGATTGAACAATCTCGTCGACAGTATCGCCGTTGTGCAGTCGCATTAGCAAAACCCGTCTTACGCGATATTTTGCTTCTGCGAGGATGCCTTTGTCTGAGGGTATTATCCGATTTCTAACGCGAATCGTTGCGCGTGTGCCGTTCAGTTCAAACGTTCGATATAAGCCCTTCAACTCCGTGTGAACAATTCGACCTCGCGACACGACATCAAAATAGTTTTCCAACATTTGCTGCCCGCTATCTGCTCTTTGTCTTTACCTATATAGAACAGAATATTTGGCGTTTTTTACAAAAAATCTTAACTATTTTTATTTATCGTTTTATTTCAGTTGCTTACGAACACACTTTTTTCATTCTTTATCACCGTATTGACATTTTCTATCAAATCAGTTGACGGTGATTTTGCTCACCTCACCTGTCGGCAAAGTGACTTCAAAGGCATTCTCTACGTACTTAACTTTTGCCTTGGAGGGCAAATCTGCAACCGTAAGCATGTCTTTAACTTTGGTCTCTTTTGACAGAACGATCTCAGTCTTATCTGCTTTCTTTGTTTCATAATCGGACATAATTTTGACTCCTACATTACGTCTATACGCTGTTCGCTCTCTACAAACCATATAGCAGGCTGAAAACTTTACACCTACTTAAGCTTGCAAAGAGCTTAGTAGCCCGTTACATTCTGTTATCAGCGTGTCGACAGGATATAAATTAACCTTTTATAGCGCTTAATAAATCAACACGCTGATAACCATGTCACCAATTTAAAACAAATTCGCGAATAGGTCAAGCGCGATACACATGTTTTTCCGTGTTCGCAACCCCTAATATTTGCTAACGACAAAATAATGTGTGAATATATTACACATGACGCGAATGCTTTTTTGATTCAAACCGCAAAAAAGCATTCGCTACGATTTATGAGAGCCTTCACCGTTAGTGAAGTGTTAGGGGGAGAACCTGTATGGCAAGCACTAAAGCGCCTGATGTATCAAGCGAGATCATGGACGAAGCTTTAGCGAAGTTCGCAAAGGCTAGCGAGGACATGAAAACGCTGAGTAAGAGAGCAATAGAGCTACAAAATTTCCAGCTTAAAGAGTTTGCAGAGGACAAGGATGCAGGCGAAAAAGAACTCAGAGATCTGACGCTTGATGATCTTGCCTTTGGCTTAGAACTCACGCCAAACTATCTACGCCAGCTCTCCTCAAAACACGCTAATAATCCCAATTTTCCACAAGGTATACGCAGTACAAACGGTCGTCGACTCTACACTATTGACGACTTGCAGGCGATGATTCGCTTTCTGTCTAAAGATGAGCCATTAGAGTCGCCTAAATATCGTCGAATGCGTATTGAAGCGATCGGTGAGTGTGTTCAAGTGATTAATGTCGCGACGTTTAAGGGTGGATCAGGAAAGACGACGACGGTGAAGCACTTAGCGCAACACTTAGCGTTACATGGCTATCGAGTTCTAATTATCGACTTAGACGCACAGGCGAGCTTGACCGCATCAGAAGGAAAATTACCTGAACACCGCTACAAAGTCGGCGGCGATTTTACCAAGTTCATGTCACAAGAACCGGATGATACTGGCAAAATCCCAACTATCGCAGGCGCGATTGAAGATACCTGTTGGTCGAATATCAAGATTTTACCTGCGAATCTAGGACTGCACACGTGGGAAAACAAGGAATCATCTCGTGCTGTAATGCGCAAAGATCCTGCGTCGGGCGTTGAGGTTTATGAATCCGTCGAGCTTGAGTCTTCAGATGACAAGATCTCTCCCATTCTTCGATTACGAATGGGTTTGCAAGATCCTGAGTTGACGGATCAATTCGACATCATCATTCTGGATACGCCGCCGAACCTCGGCTTGCTATCCCAGAACGCGATTCTAGCAGCGACAGCGCTGATAACTCCCCTCGCCCCGAGCATGTTTGACTTTGCAAGCAGTGGTCAGTTCGCAGCGCTTCTTTCTGATATTTACAAGCCAACTAATATGTTGCCACTCATGTGGGAAGCAGCTATGTACGGTATGCAAATACCCGATGCCCCAGCGTTTCATAAGTTCCTTTTCACATCGACCCGATCTGGCGCTAATTCCGCGTCATTTCAAGGCATGATTCGTGTAGCGCTGCGTCGTGAATATATGTTGGAGAACGTCGCTTTAGAATCCACAGCGGTTCGCACGGCACTTGATCAGAAACTGTCTCTTTACGAAGCCAGCCCGCAAGGTGTGCATGGTGTTGCGCGTGAGACACATAGGCGCGCGCTCGACTCATTTAATGCTGTGAATGACGAGATTCTTGCACTCATACGAAATGAGTGGGCGCGACAGCGTCAGGAATTCAAAGACAAACAGAACGGTCAGCAAGTAGTGCTGCCGATTGACTCAGATGTGGAGGTGTAAGATGTCCAAATCGCCCTCTCGTGAAGATTATGCACAAAAATTCGCAGCGAGCTTAGATCAACCGTCGACATTGAACGATGACACAGTACCGGAGCTTGCGTTGGTTGATGGTGCTATGAACAAATTGCGAGCTGACGTTGCAGCTGAAATTGCGATTGAGCACGGCAAAGAAATCGAACAGCTTGAACATCAGTACCAGCAGACGCTAGCTCAAAAAGAAGCTGAGTTTAACGTTCGCACTGCTGAAGAAATTCAGAAAGCGGTTGACGAGGTTAAATCAAGCTACGGCGATCACGTTGCGATTGTGAAGCTTGACCCCGAAGAGATCGACATCACAAACTCTCGTATTCATACGCGAGAGGAAGGCGATGAGTGGGAAGCGCTCAAATCGTCAATGCAAGGTGTCGGACGCAACGTGCAACCGATTCTTGCAATCGTGCATCCAGATGAAAACTCTCAGTACAAATATCTAATCGTCACGGGATCACGCCGCACAAGTGCAGCACGCGAAGTTGAGTGCACGCTCTATGGTGCGATTTTAGATCCTAAGACAGATATGGATCTTGAGCATGAATACAAGATGCTCCAAGACGGACTAATCTCGCACGACGCGTTCATGGCGCAAGTTGAGCTTAAGCGCATGTCACTGATGAATGCGGAGAATGTCGGGCGCAAAGACGAATCACCACTGGAAACTGCATACCATTTCAAGAAGTTTTATGCCTTGCATGCTCAAGTCGGTACAGTCACCAAACGCACCGTTGCAAAGCTCATGGGTGTAAGTGAAACGACGTTCTCCCGATATCTAAATGTCGCAGCAATACCCCCAAGCTTTTTAGAATTTCTGAATGTTAAGGTGGGAAATGAATTACGCCTAGCTTTACTTGAAAAGATAGGTGTTAGATCGTTCGCATTAACAGAGCCAGATTACACTAAATCTGCGGGCACACTCTCGGTAGATGATTTTCACGCGTTCAGTCGTGAGATCATTAAAGAAATCGAGCTTAGCGACTTTTATATCAACAACCTGAAGTCATCAAGCAAAGCTGTTGAAAAGTCTAAGTTAAAACTGCTTGAGGATTGCCTAGATCTCATGCAGAACTCGCTAAAGTACAAAGAAGAACTTTCGGCTTCTAACTTTGTTAAAAAAGCCATTGCACTTCAGCAGAAAACAGCACCGCCCTCCCCTATCTCAGAGATAAAAGGCTTTAAAAATCAGAAAGTTATTTCGAGAAAATCTGGCGAGAGCGTGTTATCTGTATCAATCGAGCAAGGCGTTCCGGTTTTGCGGTTCAAAAAGGATCATATGCCCCAATTGCCTCCCGATACCGTTCAGAAGATTTTGCAACTTGTAGCTCAGAGCCACGAAGACTTCTCACTAGCTGAAAGTCCGAAGAACGATCAACCAGATGAAAACACAGACGAAGGCGCTTAGCGCCTTTTTCTTTGCGTGAATCTTTGGGTATACGCGAATCAGCTATTTGCCCAGCTATTCCTAAAGGCAGTTAGCACTAGCTGTTTTTGGAAATAGCTCTAATAAAGGGTTTTTGGATCGTCCCCACGGTGGGGACACAGCAAAAAAGGGTTTTTAGACCGTCCCCACGGTGGGGACACAGCGAAAAAGGGTTTTTAGACCGTCCCCACGGTGGGGACACAGCGAAAAAGGGTTTTTAGACC
>Ga0102954_1000150_pt1 | contig 20299 bp, 18 predicted proteins | sample SalPonA_C_H2O_MG_FD_78511 | JGI IMG/M metagenome (GOLD analysis project Ga0102954, IMG submission 78511) | Water microbial communities from South San Francisco under conditions of wetland restoration - Salt Pond MetaG R2A_C_H2O_MG | ecosystem: Environmental > Aquatic > Non-marine Saline and... | reverse complement strand
GAAACTCCGGGGTCTTCGCCCCGCACTTCTACCTCATCTAGTTCTCTAAAGAGTTCAATACTGCTTGTGTCTAATTGGGCAAAAGCAGGAGTGGCCCACACAAGCGCTGCGAGGCCAAGTCCTTTGAAATAAAACTTCATTTACTGTTTTATTTGCTCTTCGTGTTTGCGGGGCTCTTCTGCGCTTTCGTTCTGTGTGCACAGTGCCTCGCCTAGCCCATGAGCTGCGCGCTGCGCTGGGTCACGGAACCTACAGCATCCATGTATGGCGCTGTATTGCTCATCAGTGGCTAAGTGACCAGCCACATCATGGCCCGCCTCGTTGATAGCAGCAATGATTTCTGCCTCTGAGACTTTGTCGTTTCGATATACTAATTCTAGAGCGTGAGTCTCGATGCTCCAGGATACCTGCTTGACTCCTTTGAGGTACGCAGCGTTCTCGATTCGATTTTTACACATTCCACAAAGTCCGTCAACTTCTAATGTGGTTTGGGTGATATTAGTTTGAGCGAAGCTGGCAGTCGAAAAGACTACTAGCACTGCGGTGATAAAGTGTTTGAATTTCATAATGTTCTTCTTTGAATATGCGTGAATGAATGATTTCTAATAAAAATCATTGGAATCAGGCATACAGAACAAAACGCTTCAATAAGATGTATAAAGGAGGACCTCGTAGTTCAATCTCCGATAAAATGGGGCCTTTACAGCGCGTTTGAGGCTCGCGGATAGCCGGCATATTTTGCTGCGGAGTAGTAAGTTCAATGAAACTAAAAGGGATGTTTTCTTGCTTCGCGTGATCCAGTTTGACATAGCTTGTTGTGCAACAATCGTCGTCGTCTTGAATAGATTCTGCCTCTTTAGCGCCACTGTGGCAAGAAGAATGCTGCTCTGGTTCACTTTGGCAGCAAGCGAGCTCTTCGTGTTCATGGCTACCTGTGGCTAGGTGAAAGACCTCCTCATGAGAACAAAAGTGCACCAATGATGGAGCGCCCGTACTCAAGGTAGTGTATATGATCGCCAATAGAACGGTTAAAACTCTTCGCATAATGCAAATTTAACCAATATCTTTGAATTCTATTAGAAGAAGACCATGCGAAAAGTGATGATGCTCGGCTCTGGAGAGCTTGGAAAAGAAGTTGTAATTGCCCTAAAGCGTTTAGGATGTACTGTTATCGCCTGTGATGCCTACCCTGGCGCCCCTGCGATGCAAGTTGCCGACGATTTTGAGGTGTTTTCTATGCTGGATGCTGAAGCGCTCGATGCAGCGGTAGCGAAGCACCAACCGGAGATTATCGTTCCAGAGGTAGAGAGTATTCGCACCGATCGTTTGTATGCATTTGAAAAGCAGGGAATTCAAGTTACGCCTTCGGCTAAGGCTGCCAATTTTACCATGAACCGCAAGCTTATTCGTGATCTTGCGGCGAAGGAATTGGGGCTAAAAACAGCGCCTTACGCGTATGCAACCACCATTGAAGAATTCGAGCAGGCTGTCGCCGAGATTGGCTTGCCGTGTGTAGTGAAGCCATTGATGTCTAGCTCTGGGAAGGGTCAAAGCGTGGTTCGTGAGGAAGCTCAACTGCAAGAAGCCTTTATCTATGCGATGGAAGGCTCGAGAGGTGACCTGAAAGAAATTATCGTCGAAGGTTTCGTTGATTTTCATACGGAGATTACCTTGTTGACGGTTACTCAAAAGGAAGGAGAAACGCTCTTTTGTGCGCCCATCGGACATCGTCAAGAACGTGGTGATTATCAGGAAAGCTGGCAGCCTTGTGCGATGGATGAGCAGCAACTTATCGAAGCACAAGAAATGTCGCGTAAGGTTACAGCGGCCCTAGGAGGTGCTGGGATTTGGGGCATCGAATTTTTCTTGGCAAACGACGGGGTATATTTCTCTGAATTGAGCCCTCGACCTCATGATACAGGTATGGTGACTCTTGCTGGAACTCAGAATTTCAATGAGTTTGAGCTTCATGCGCGTGCCCTTTTAGGTTTGCCAATTGCAGAAATTGAATTTAGATATCCTGCGGTAAGTGCTGTGGTTCTGGCTTCTAAAGACGGCTTACCGGTTTATGGAGGACTTGAAGAAGCGTGCAGTTACGACCAAACGGATATAAAAATTTTCGGAAAACCTACGACACGCCCTTACCGTAGAATGGGAGTGGTGCTGACTTACGATCGCACCGGCGAATTGACGGAGGAAGTGCTCCGTGAAAAGGCGGCCATGATTGCTTCAGAGATTACAGTTCATTAATCTTTTCTCGCACCTTATTGGCAAAATTTTCGACCAATTCATCCTCAAGCGGCCCTAATTGTTGCCCTTCGAGTTTGTGGTAGCGAAGACCTCTTCGGTAGGTATCTACCAAATAGGGGTTGCTACTTTTTAGGTAATTGATCGATCCGTACGAGAACAATACTCTGCTGTTGTTAGGACCGATGTCGAGTAAGGCACCGTCACTCAGGGTGAGGTAGTTACAAAGAATCATTTGATACGGTTGTCCTTGCGTTGTTCGCTCTTTTAGAATGTCTTTTATCAACCCATCAAGAACCTGATGTAATTCTTCTTTGAGTTGAAGGCACAACTTTTTCGACATTCGACCCGTTTCTGCTATGAATTTTATTTGATGCACGAGATTATCAAAAGCGGTGTGTACCCAGAATTCAGTGGTCTTAATGTTCTGGCTCATCTCGTTCAACTTAAGACCTTTACTCACTAATTCGCTGGGCACAGCCGTAGGGTCAAAGCGCTCATTGCGTCTTAAATTTTCTAACACCCAGAGGTAGTAGCGAAATGCGCTAAGCCCTGGTTGATTCATGTAGCGGTACAGAGGAACATCACTAGCTGTAAAATACAGTTGGGCATTCGGTTGTGATAGAGCCAATTCTAGATTTTTACGAGTATTGTCTAGGTAAAAATCGATATCGCTGTAATTCTTTATTGGAGGAAGCGTGGAACAAACTACTACTAAACTATTTTCTTCCGGTTCACTTCGAAGTGCATCGATGCTAATAGAAAAGTGGTTTGCTAGTTTTATAAGTTCATCTGCAGTTAACGGTGTGCTTCCCGTTCGCTTCCGATACAAAGAGGCGCGAGAACATCCTAGAACTTCCATAAGATCTCCTGTGATCTTTGCTTTACCTTTGGTGGAGCTAAAGATTTCTTCGAACAGTTGCTTCTGAAAAGCGTTGGCTACATACATTATGGAGGTCTTAAGCATTAAAAGTATTCTATTTTTCTCACAATCATGACGTTAACGACTCAAAAGTCACTTTACACTCGGCTTCCAGGACGATATCTACGCATAGATGACAGTCAGGTTGAAATTCCTGTCTGTACTCCTGAATTCAGGAAAAGCAATGGAAGTTATTTGAAGAAGAGAGGTTTGCATCTTTTGAATCGCTTCCTCCAGAAAGGGTGCTTCGAGACAGTAGGATCTCCTTGGCTTCCTGGTTTTTGGGTGATGGATGAAAGTGAGTCATTCGCGCTAGCACGCAACGAAGAACTTCGTCCTAATTCGTTGAATTTGATCATTACTTCGGAACCTGTAGAAGGAGCGAATTGGCACAGCTTCTTAGGGGAGCCGCTCATGTTACTCGAAAATAATTGGACCACGTTCGAAGACTATGCGGGGGCCATGAAGAAGAAATACCGTCAACGATTGCGCAAAGCGATGGCTTTGGGAGACTCGTTGGAAAAAAAATGGTTGAACACAGAAGACTATAAGGAATGTGCTGCTTTATTGGAGCACACACTGATGGATAAAGTCGTAGTGCTGCCGGAAGATCTTGAGGAGTTGTTGCAAAGGTTTAAGGGGATGTTCGGTGATGCATTTCGAGTCCAGGGCTTCTATCGAGAAGGTGTGCTAATGGCCTTTATTTCTACCATCTCGGACGGCTCTATATTGCGGGCGATGCACTTTGGTGCGAGAGAAGATGCTCTGGAACATACCTACAGTTTCGCTATGTTTTCTGTGATTGAGCGAGGTATTACTCAAGGATACCGTACCATTAATTTAGGCAGAACTGCCACTGAAATAAAGAGTACGTATGGTGCGGTACCTAGTTCGAACTATTTCTCGTTTTATACCCGTAATATGTTCTTTAAGTCCATTTTAAGGCTTGCAGCCCTTAGGTACACCCCTAAGAAATTTGAACTCAGAAGTCCTTTCAAAGAAGGCGAAGTATAGCTGTTTGGCATGTGGATGGCATAAGATGAGGTAGGGCCGCTCTTTGGCTCTCTTACAGCGCTATCATTCAAGCGAGTTCCATAATTGAAATACTGGGTATAGGCATAGTCAACTTCTTGTCTGTCTTTTTGGTAAATGGTATTAGAACTGGTTCTTGGAAATTTTCACTACGAGGTTTAAAGCGATATAAAAATTTGAACAGTCCGACCATAATTCATCATGATTAAGTACTTTCGAAAAGTGTGCATAAAGAAAAATTTCATAATGCGCTTAAGTGAAGTATGAGATTAGAATTTGGTAACCGATATGGTTCTATGGTCGTCGGATCAAAGGGAGCGGCTATGCTCGCGTTAAAGCTGGATTCGAAAACGATTATTTCAGAGTTTTCTAGTGTTGTGGAAGCGGATCGATGGAAAACAGGTTATGTGCTTTTCCCATTCCCTTCGCGTCTATACAAAGGCGATTCATTCCAATATGAAACTGTAGAATGGCGCTGGCCGCATAATGATTTAAGTTCTAAAAGTGCCATTCATGGACTATCCGCTTACCAAGAGTTTAGCTTGGAAACTAGTGATCAAGGAATAACTTGCATTTGGGAGTACGATGGCGGATTAGCTTATTACCCTTTTCCATGTAGATTGATCATTCAATACAGATTGAATGCAGCGGGTTTGGAGCAGCATATTTCTGTGATGAATTTGGGCTCGAGTGTTCTCCCATTTCATTTGGGCTGGCATCCTTATTTTACCATGAATGGTGCTTGGTTTATTGACGGCGTCTTGCAATCAGAGTTTCAATACGATTGGGATAAAAAGCCAGTTGGCGTGACAGATTTTACGGGAATTGATACTAAGGACAAAGTGGATAAGGCCGTGAAGACTCATGATGCGATTCGATCAATTACCATAGAAGATCAGGAGAAGCGTGTTACGATGAAGGGCATGGGTTCTTGGTATCAGATTTTTCATCCCTTGCGCTCAAGATTTCTTGCAATCGAGCCGCTCTCCGGAGTGGGTCATCCAGATACTCCCTGGGAAACGCTCCGTCCGAAGGAAGAACGGAGTTACCAGAACATACTTAGCGTCGATTTGCTATAAAGTGTTGTAGCATTTCGATGCTCCAGAGAGGAGTGGTTCCTGCATTGCTCGCTACAAAAGCACCGAGTGCTGCAGCAGCATCAAGTTTGTTCTTAGCCGGCTTGTTGCTTTGTAATCCATGCATTTGCCCGGCGAGAAAGGCGTCTCCAGCCCCTACTGTGTCGACTACATCCACCGAGTATCGGGCACTTTTAACTCTCCCTTTTGCGCTCAACCAAAGACTGCCGCGCGATCCCCGTGTAACAATAAGATGCTCTATGCCCATATCCCTTTGCAGAAATGTGAAGCAATCTTGAGCATCTCCTGCTGTTCCAAGTAGTTCTTGTGTATAGGTGAGTTCTTCCTCGTTCACCTTGAGTAAATTTACTTTCGCAAGTGTGTTTTTGATCCAATCGCCATCAACAAAGGGCCAGCGTAAATTCATATCGAAGGCTTTGAATGCGGGTGTTTGGAGCCAAGACTCAAGTATAGATCTGTTGTGTGCGGCTCTCATGGCTAGTGAGCCAAAAACAAGTGTGTCGTTCACGTCGATCTTGTGTCCGGGAAGATGTCCTATAGCACTTAGCCTAAACAGTGAAAAGTTCCCATGTTATTTGAGTTCATCTTGTAGGGCTTCTAAACTTTTTCCTCGTGTTTCGGGCATGATAAAGTGTGTAAAGAGGAGTTGGAGTACCATGAATGCAGCGAAAAATGCGAAAATGGTCCAGCCTGGAAATGCATCGATGACGACTTCACCAAGCATGGTGATTAGGGCTGCAAATATCCAATGCGTTCCTGTGCCCCAAGCTCCACCGGCGGCGCGAACATTATTGGGGAAAATTTCAGAAATGAACACCCAGATCACAGCGCCTTGACCGACTGCATGAGAAGCTATAAATAATAAAATGAAGGTAAGGTTGAACAAGGCAGGGGCTCCGGTTTTGAAGCCATAGGATACCATGGCTAGCGAAACGATGTAGCCGATTGAACCAATATACATCAAAGACTTGCGTCCCATCCGATCGATCAAATACAGTCCAACGAAAGTGAAGGCAAGATTGGTGCCGCCAATGGCAATGGAGCTTAAAAGTGAATCAGAAGATGCAAAGCCTGCGTTTTCTAAAATAACAGGGGCGTAGTAGAGGATAAAATTGATTCCGCTCAGTTGATTGAAGAAAGCGAGAAGAAAGGCGAGTGTTAAAGGCCTTTTGAATGCGCCGCCAAAGAGTTTGGTGTTGCTACTGTTCGTGTTTTGGCTGTTCACGATTTCCAATAATTCGACCTGTGCCGATTCTTGGTTTCCGTGAATGCGCTCAAGTACAGCCAATGCTTCCTTTTCATTTCGCTTAGCGGTGACGAGCCATCTTGGACTTTTAGGGACGCCAAAAATGAGCAGGCAATACAGTGCTGCCGGTAGTGCTTCAACCCCGAGCATATAGCGCCAGTCGTTCGCTCCGCCGAAGCCGTCGAGGAGGTAATTGGAAATGAAAGCGATGAGTATTCCAAAAACAATATTGAATTGGTACAAAGCCACCAGTGTGCCGCGGGATTTTGCAGTCGAGATTTCTGAAATGTAGGTGGGGGCAGCTACAGTAGAAGCACCAACGCCAATACCTCCTAAAAATCTAAAAATGCTAAATGAATAAGGATCTGGTGCTAGACCGGAGCCTAATGCGGAAACCAAATAGAGTATACCTACCGCTATGAGTGTGTTTTTCCGCCCAAACTTTTTCGTCGGTATACCTCCTGCAAGAGATCCGAGAACAGTACCCCAGAGGGCCATTGACATGATGAAGATTCCGTGAAACCAAGCTGAGGTTTGCCAAAGTTCTTTGATGGGAGCATTGGCGCCACTGATGACCACAGTGTCAAATCCGAAAAGGAATCCCGCAATAGCCACTGTCAATGACCAATTCCATGTCTTGTTCATGAGCGAGTATATTGAATTAACGCTCCAATATACAAATCTCGCTGACTTAGAATGATGCGGTAAGTTCCTTCATTTCGGCTCGCTTCACGCCCAGTTCAGATTGCATTTTCGCGGTTTGAATGACCGATTTCAAAAAATAACTCGTTCTAAGGTTGACTTTGATGAGCTCACTATCTCCAAACTCTAGCTTTTTCTTCTCTGCAGCTAATAACTCCTCCATAGCCCGTTGATTTCGTTCACTCACTTTTACACCTTGTTCTAGTTGAACAATGGCATTAGCTGTGGCGCTCATATCGTTGCTCCAAGCATTCTCTCTAGCGGCACGTTCCCATTGAAAATTTTGTAAGGTGAGGTTGGTGCTTTTGCTGTATCCAAGTCCTTCGCGCAGGAACAGGGGCATTTCAACCTTTGCTTTCACGATGCGATCGCCGGTGTTCCATTCACTTGTCTCGGGTAGGTTATTGATGTTTCCTGCCACGATAAGTGCGCCGCCGACACCCACCTTTGGCTTGAGGTATTCTCGAGCTAGCGTGCGTTTCAAGCGGAGTTGTTTTTCCTTTTGGCTGTTGTACCGCATCAAGGGGTGTGAATCGTCTAGTTTTGTGTATTGGACTTGCATAGATTCGACGCTTGAAGGAATAATCTCCTCGCTGATAACTACGGGGGAATTGGATTCGTCCCATAGCCAATTCGACGCCTCGTACAATGCTTCGATTGCTTCCATTCGGGAATTGTAGTACTCAGATTGCCAAGTGGTTAAAAGGGCGCTTGCATCTAGTGTGTCCATAGCGGAAGCGTCTCCGGCTTCGAAGCTTTGCATGGTAAATTCGTAAACTTCTAGCGCTGCCGCTATCGCTTTTTCATAAGCCTTGAGGCTTTCGTGCGAGCTGTACCACTTCCAGTAGGCTTTGGATGCTTTAAAGAGCAATTCATTGCGGTAGAGTTCAGCTTCCGCTTCGGTAAGCGCTACTGCAGCTTTAGCTAAGGCAAGATCTGTTCGGCGTTGATCCGTTACAAGTCCATTTCCGAGTTGTATCATACCGCCGATCGCGAATAGTCCTTCTTCGGGGAGCTTGTCCTGCGGGTTGGTGTAAATGCCGGCAGTCTGGTTCCAGTCTAGAGATAGGGACAACGGCCCGCGTGTATTGCTTTGAAGTGACCATGAAGGCAGCCTGTAGTATTGATCTCCTTTGAACTCTTTGCTCGCGAAATTTCCCATCAAAGTAGGGTCAAACGCTCCTCTAGCCTTTAAGCGCTCCGCTTTGGCGATAGGGAGTTTATTACCAACAGCCTTGAGCAAAGGGTGGTATTGGTCCACCCAGGAGAGGTAGTTTTCGAGCGTAAGGACTTTAGGGTCCTGCTCAATTTGTCCAAAAACCAAACTGCTGCAAAACAGCAAAATATAAACGGCAAATCGCTTCATTATTTGATCTTGATTTTTGGTTTGTCTACTTTTTCTTTTGCCAAAATAGGCTCGTAGTAATCTGGAGGGAATGAGTTGAATTGACGCCAGATTTCGTACCAAACGGGGACGTTGTTCAACAGGGCGATTCCTCGAGCCCCTGTTCCCGCGCGCAAATTCTCGGGCCAGATTTCTCCCGGTGCCACTAGGATGCGGTACTTCCCGTTTTCGTTGGTGATTTGATCGATCGCCACCACAGTGCCCTCAAACGTACCGTAGCTGGAATTAGGCCAACCTCGGAATACAATGGCGGGCCATCCGTCGAATTGGAACATCACTGTAGAACCTTCGTGGATAAGTGGCATGTCAATAGGGCTGATGTACAACTCCACCGCTAAATCATAGCTCGTTGGGACGATGGTTGCCAGTGCGGTGCCTTCTTTCACGGTTTCTCCTAAACCTTGCTTTTTCACTTTCGCTAACATACCCTCTTGAGGTGCGATGATGTAGTAGTAACCACTGCGCACTTCTAAGCTTGAGAGTTTGTTTTTCAGTTTCGAAAGCTCACCTTTAGCGGAAGCTAAATTGCTTTTCGCCGTAGCAAGATCGCTTTGTGCTTTGGAAATCTTTTCAAGAAATGCATTCGTGTTATTTGAGAGTTCTAAGCGGGCATCGAGCAGTTTGTTCTGGCTGTTCTCCCATTTTCCTAGAGCGCTCTCCGCTTTGGCCTGCTGCTGTGCCAATTTCACACGGTATTCTTCGACCTTGGTGTTACTGATCAAACCTTGCTCCACCATGCTTTCAAAGCGCTTGGCTTGCACCTTAGCTACCTCAAGATTCTCTGCCTCTGAGGCGAAATTCACGCTATCTGCGGTTGCCGAAGCAATGGCAGCGTCGAGCTTGTAGGCTAGACTTTGTGCCTTTACGGTTTGGTTGGTTCTCAGTGTTTGAATAAGAGCAGTAAGTGCGGTTACTTTTTGCTCGTAACCCATTACAGCCTCTTTTTTGGCCTCAGCTTGCTCTTTGGTACGAAGGATGAGCTCAGGGTCTAAGTATTCACTTTTAATCTCTCGCAATCGAGCGATGGTATCTCCCTTTTTGATCAAATCGCCTTCATCAGCGTACCATTCTGCAATCTGTCCAGCAATGGCAGCTTGAATTTCGTTCGGACGCTGTTCCGGCTTTAACATCGTTACTTTTCCTTTGGCTTGGATGTTTTGAGTCCAAGGAAGGAAAAGAGCGAAAAGGCTGAGTACGGAAAGAATGATGATATTACGCTTGACCTTCTTTCCTATAAACGGGTTATTGAGCATGCCAAAACTCTTGTAGCGTTCAGGCTGCAAGCGGTCTTTTATTTTTTGATTAGATATATTTAGCATGGTTATAGTTCTATGGATTGTGTACTGTATTGTTTGACCACATCTAAGTTCGAAGCTGCGACTAGGGTCCAGGGCTGTTTTTTGTCCCAAATAAAGTTGATGATCGTGGCTCGTTCTTTAGGATCGAACAAGTGGAAAATATCATCCATGAGCAGGAGTCTTGGACGTGTTACTATGGCGCGCGCCAACAAGATGCGTTCCACCAAGCTGCTTGAAAGAGGTATTGCGGTAGGGCCTACAGGTGTTTCGTAGCCTAAGGGGAGGCTTCGCATAAAGTTCTTGAGGCCAAGACCTTCAATCGCCCATTTGACATCTTTTAGATCAATCTCTGGCCGTCCTAAGGTGATGTTTTCCATTAAAGTTCCTTCGAAAAGGTCTTCTGAAAGGAAACAATCTCCGACGTGGTACCTCAAATCTGCAGTGTTTAGGTTGCCGGAGGGGTTGCCGTTGAAGCTCACCGTACCCGAGGTAGGTTCGTATTGTACGGCAAGAAGTCTCAACAATGTCGATTTTCCGGAGCCGTTCTCTCCGGTAATGACGGCACGTCCTCCGGAAGGAATGTGCAAGTTTAAATTCTGCAAGATTTCCAAAGTGCCGTCCTGTGAAGTATAGCTTAAGGCATTCAAATCTATGCTCGCGCCCATTCCAGTGTCGATATCGCTAAACAGGAGGGTACCTTGGTCTTCTTCTAATGGGATATCGGTGACTTGACTCATTTTTTCCACGGCTGTAAATACATCGTAAATCGGTTCCATGGTAAGAATCAATTTTTCTGCGGAATTGATGATCAAAATGATGACGATTTCAGATGCTACGAACTGACCGATGTTGATCTCATTTTGAATCACAAGCAACCCACCTAGTATAAGCAGTCCTAGGGTGACCAGTGCTTTGAACGCAACAATGTTGGCGTATTGGAAGATTAAAACTTTCCAGTGCTTTTTTCTGTGCTCTAAATATTTGCTTACCAATCCGTCGGTGCGTTCAAGAGGAAGTTCGGTGTGTCCGGCGCGCTTGAAGGTGTCCATAGTACGCGCTATCTCTTTTAGCCAGTGTGCAATCTTGTATTTGTACGTACTTTCATCCATCGAGCTCTTAAATCCGCGAGGACCGGTATAGTAGAGGATGGCTACAAGAAGTACAATCAGGGCAACACCAAAAGTGATGAAGAAGGGATGATAGGTCGATAAGAGAACTAGCCCTATTAAAATTTGCATAGCGGAAGCGCTAAAATCCATGAGGATTTTAGATAACCCCTTTTGTACGTTCAGGGTGTCAAAAAATCTGTTGATCAACTCTGGCGGGTATTTCCCGCGGATAGAGGTATTCTGAAACCTTGGAATTCGATAGGTAAACTCAAAAGCAGCACGTGCGAAGATGCGCTGCTGTAGAATTTCCGAAATACTGAGCTGCATCACTTGCAATACCCCGCCGATGATTACCCCTATAGTGACAATGGCACTAAGGATAATCCAGTTGGTACTGACAGTTCCAGCTTGAATAAGCCCTACGATCGCCTGGATCCCGAGCGGTAGACTCAAGTTGACCAAAGAGTAAAACAGGGCGTAGGAATAGAGGTATAGAATGTCTCTCCGATCATCGGCGAGCATGGCTATAAATTTCTGAAACGGATTCTTATTCATTAGGCTTGTATAGTTTTGAGTGTCATGTGTGTTAGGAAATCAACGATATCACAAGTTCCTGATTTAGAGTCGGATAATCGCGGTAGATGTACAGAAAAAAATTGCTGGCTTTGCGCCGCTTCAACTACTGTAGCAAATAGGCTGTGGGGGTAAGGGTATGCCGGGTTGATTTGCAAGCCTATGAGCGTTAAAGTATCACAGACGCGCTTGTATCCCAAAAAGTAGCCTTCTTGATTTTCGGTGTCCACCTCTTTGGTAAGGTAGATTTTGGGGTACTCAGCAACTACCATTCGCTGCAGAAGAGTCTCGTCAATATGTGGGATGCGATGGTCTTGATCCATAGGGAGTACTAAGAGTTCAATGGCCTTTCTTAGTTTTTCTTCGGGTGCGTTCAAGACAATGAACTCCTGTGCCATTTTTACCTCTAGCCATCCCCAATACCAATTCATCAAATAGGCTAAAAGCTGATGTTTGTTTTGGAAATATCTATAAACACTAGCCTCTGTGCTGTCGATGGCCAGTCCAATTTTTTTAAAAGTAGTTTGTTCATACCCAAGCTCGGCCAAGAGCTCGATGCTTTTAGAAATGATTTTACGGCCCAATGCCGTTTCGTCAGGGTTTTTGACGAATAGATTCGGGCTGACGGTGATGTTCAATGCATTCATAGTAGTATTAACGCTACGCAGATATAATTGTTTAGCAATATAATAATAATAGTAATACTATCAAAATAAATCTACTGTTAGAATTCTCCGTATCTTGCGGCAGGATTCTTTATGTATAGAATCCATTAAAATCTATTTATGGCATTTGATGCACTAGGGCTAGACCCAAAAATCCTCGACGCACTTACAGCGCAGGGGTACACTTCACCAACACCTATTCAAGCTCAAAGTATACCGATTCTCCTCGAGGGATTTGATTTATTAGGTACTGCACAAACAGGTACAGGAAAAACAGCGGCGTTCACGATTCCAATCGTACAACACTTATTGGAACAGCCGACTTCAAAAAGAAGAAAGATTAAAGCACTAGTAGTGACTCCAACTCGTGAATTGGCACTGCAGGTAGGCGATAACGCCAAACGATACAGCAAAAATACAGGATTGCGCACTGCCATCATTTTTGGTGGTGTTGGTCAGAACCCTCAGGTGGACCTCTTGCGCAAGGGTGTAGATATTTTAGTAGCTACCCCAGGTAGACTTTTAGATTTGCAAGGGCAAGGACATATTGATCTGAGCGCGTTGACTCACTTCGTCTTGGACGAAGCAGATCAAATGTTGGACATGGGCTTCATTCATGATATTCGCAAACTCTTGAAAATCATTCCTTCGAAGCGTCAAAGTTTGTTCTTTTCGGCGACGATGCCGAAATATATTCAGGAGCTCAGTTCGCAAATTCTCAAGCCCAACTACCAAAGTGTTCGCATTGCTGTGGACAAACCCACAGCAGAGCGCGTTACGCAGAAGGTATACTACGTGAGTAAATCCGAGAAACCGTCAATGTTGATCCATCTATTACAAGATATGGAAGGTTCTGTGCTCGTGTTTGGACGAACGAAACACGGCTGTGACAAGGTGGTGAGAATCCTCAGTAAAAAAGGGATTACTGCAGCTGCGATCCATGGAAACAAGAGTCAAAATGCCCGTCAAAAAGCTTTGAAAGGCTTTAAGGCCGGTGAGATAAAAGTGCTTGTTGCTACGGATATTGCTGCACGTGGGATTGATATTTCAGGCTTGGAATATGTGATCAACTACGAGTTGCCTAATGTTGCTGAGACGTATGTTCACCGTATTGGCCGTACAGGTCGTGCAGATGCTTCTGGTGCTTCCATTTCATTATGTAGTGCGGATGAGCGTGATTACTTAAAAGACATCGAGAAATTGATCAAGGCGAGTATTCCTTTGGATGAAGATCATCCATATACGGAGGGTGCCGCTGAAGAATGGTCTGATCCAGAAAATCGCAAACCTAAGAAGCAAGGACAGCGCGGTCCTCGTCCAGGACGAGGCGGTTCGCCTAAAGCATCTGCCGGAAGAGGTGGACGTGCACCGAGAAGACGTTAAAGTTGATCGAGTAGTACCTCAAGGGCTTCTTGGAACTTCGTGCGGCTCCATTCTTTGATAGGAAATCCTTTCGGGCCATAGCCTGCGCGTTGAACCAGTCTACTCCAAAGGAATTGGTCTCCAATATGTGGAATGATCAGTTGCTTTTTTTGGAAACGAAGTGCACTGTGCGTGGTACCGGATCCTCCGTGATGAACTACAGCACATACTTTTTTAAACAACCAGTCGTAGGGAATATCGCTCACCACAAAAATGTGGTCGGGCAATGTTCCCTCGATTTCTATACCTCCCCAACCTTTGTTGATCAGAACGGGAATGTTGAGCTTCGCGCTCACTGCTAAAATATCCGCGCCAACCACCTGTGGTTTGCTGTTGATCATTGATCCAAAACTTAGGTACAATGGGTTGGGATGGGTTTTTAAAAAGTGTTCCAATTCTTTAGAGGGAATCCAGTGCTTAGATTTGTTTCGCTCGCGAAAAGTAGTGACTTGTACGTGCTCGGGCCATTCGTCCGGCCTCGGAAAGAGTCGCTGGTCAATCGAATATTCAACAGGCAGCTGATTGAATAGAAAATCGTGGACTTCCTTTTTGTGTAGAGGTTTGATTCCTAGGTGTTTTGCCACGGAGTTGCCATAGCTCAAGATGGATTGTTTGATCAGTATTTGATTCCCTAATTTATAAGTGAGTTTGTTCCACCAAGGGCTCTTTGGGGCTCCAAACCCGATGGAGGGTTCCTCGTTCACTGCGTGAATCAGGCAAGGGACAGGCGAGAGTAATTGAACCTTTTGCCCCTCACGAATCGCTGCGATTATCGGGTACACGCATTTGATGTGGAAAATGATATGATCAGGCTTAAAGTGGTCTACGGCCTTTTTCTGGTCACGAATCAGCTGGTGTTGGATGGGAGCAGTGTTTCCAAGTAGTTTTAACATCGTTCGAATTCTGGACAATGGGCTCCCTATCTGACCTGTGATTTGCTTGACATCAGGGTCAGTCATCAAAGCAAGAAACTCTGGCGTCATCGGATAGAATGACGGTGAAACCTGGAGCGAGATTGATTGGAATTGTTCTGGAAAACAGAAGGCAATCTCATGACCTAATTCTTGTAAATACTCGCCTAGGGCTAGAAATGGTTCGACATCTCCACGGGATCCTAGAGACATCAATAGGATGTTATCCATGACGTTCCGCAGTAGGGTAGTTGCTCACGGATTTCAGGTGTTCAAGGTGAGACAAGTGCAGATTTTTTCCTTCTAATTTGGTACGTTTTTTATAGACGCTGAGGTGGTTCATCACAGTATGGTCGATAAAAGATACTTCGCTACAATCTAAGATAACAGATGTTTTATTTTTCAGGGCATTATCCAATCTACTCTTCAGTAATAGGTAGTTAGAGAAGTGAATGGGTCCACTCAGATAAATTACAGTTTCTTCTAAACTCTTGCTGTTTTCGGGGCTTTTGGCGTTCAACTTGAAAAAGGAGAACACCGAAACACCTTTGGCTAACATGAGGAGGTATTTTGCTAAAATCCCTATACCTATTCCAACAATTAGATCGGTCGCAAGAACTGACACCAGGGTGATCATGAAAATAATGAATTCTGCTTTGCCTATTTCGAGCATATGTTTGAACTCCTTCGGCGATGATAGGCGAAAGCCGGTAAAAACTAACATTGCTGCTAGGGCAGAAAGAGGAATCAATTCGATTAATGGTGAGGCAATCAAGAGAAATAGTAAAAGAAAGAGACCATGGAAGAAATTGGCCCATTGTGTTTTTCCCCCATTATTGACGTTGGCTGAAGAGCGAACGATTTCAGAAATCATTGGCAATCCTCCTATTAGTGCAGCAAGGGAGCTGCTCGACCCCATAGCCACGAGGTCTTTATCTAAATTTGATTTACGCTGATAGGGATCTAGTTCGTCGACGGCTTTGGCACTTAAAAGGCTTTCCAAAGCGGCAACAAGTGCAATGCCAATCACTGCGGTCCAAAAGGGGGCAGTGGTAATTTTATTAAAACTCGGGAATGTAACTCCTCCTTCCCCTAAGAGGTGATGAGGTAGCTCTACAAGTGCGACTTTTGGATCATTCATCCAAGCCCCTAACCCAACGGAAATAAGAAGTACAATCATTGGTGCCGGCACCTTTTTTAACCAGGGTAGATTGATGCGTGAATGCACAATCAAAATGGCGAGAGAAACGAGACCGATAATTGCAGATGGAAGATGGGCTGAGCGCAACGCCCAAGGGATATGAGCAGCGACTTCTAGAATTGAACCAGCAGGTGCGGCAACGCCGATGGCGGGATAAAACTGCTTAATTAAGATGATCAGGCCGATCGCAGAGAGCATACCGTGAACAGTGGCAGATGGGAAATAGTCACCTACTTTGCCCGTCTTGAAAACTCCGAAAAGTGCCATAATCAAACCAGCAATTACAATAGCACCTAGAGCATGTGGGTATCCCTCAAAATCATTCTCAACTCCCCCACCTCCTAGGCTATCTACGGCACCTAAAATGATGACAATAAGGCCTGCTGCTGGGCCGCTGATTGTTACGAAGCTCCCTGAGATTCTTGAGCCGAATAACCCTCCGACGATCGCTGTGATTAAGCCTGCTAAAGGCGGAACACCTGAGGCAATAGCAATGCCTAAACAAAGAGGGAGAGCAATCAATGAGACACTAAAACCAGATACAAGGTCATTCTTGAAGTGGTTTTTTAGACCTGCAATTCCTTGTTTGGGCGTCATTTTTCTCTTCATAGTTGGGTGATTATGGTCAGCACATTCGCAACTTTTCAAATGTAAGTCATAAAGGGCTATTTTCTTAACACTCCTTTGGTCCGCGTTCTATTTCATGACAATTTGTCTAACCAACCCCGATAGTTTCATTCATATGGAAATTACCGGTACTATTCGCCTTGATATCATAGGCTTGATAGGGGAATGTGATACTATTGTAGGTGTAACCTAATACTGCCGTGTACGCGTAATGCGTTGAATCCGAATGAAGATGAAATCTACCGAATTACTACAACAAAATGACTTTTTTGATATTGCTCAAGAGCTTGGCCAATTAGGTGCCTGGGAGTATAGGCTCAACACTGATGAGTATCTCTGGAGTGAAGGAGTCTATAAAATTCACGACGCTGATCCAGAAACTTTCAATCTCAGCAACTATTCGTTGGATCATTGGTCCGAGCATACACGCGAAGTGTTTAATGTGGCATATGCTAAGGCTCTCACTGCAGGCGAGGATTACGATATAACTGGAGAGATGCGTACGTTTAAGGGACGCTATATCCACTTTAGGACTACCTGTAGGGTTTTAAAAGATGCGCAGGGAAACGTAGTTCGACTCGTTGGCATATTCCAGGATATTAGCAACTTAAAGGAGCAAGAGTTGCTTATTGAAACCTACAAGGATGCATTAGATAAGGGTTCTTTAGTCAGTGTTATGGATAAGGAATGGACAATCAAACACGTAAACTCGAACTTTGAGAAGGTTTCTCAGTACACTAATGAAGAGCTCGTAGGTCAATCTAGATTTGTGTTTTTACCAGAAGATGAACTAAAAAAACTCCGAGATGAGGCCATGCCTATGTTGAGAGATTCAGGGCTTTGGCACGGTGAGGTTTCTAATAGGCGTAAAGATGGTGGATTATATTGGCTGTCAACCAATATAGTAGCTTTAAAAAATAGTAGCGGAGAGGTTGAGCAATACCTAGGTTTTTGCACAGACATTACGGAGAAGAAAGAAACTGAAGAGTTATTAGCAGAATCTCAGAGGTTAAAAGTTATTGGAGAAATGGCTGCGTCGATAGCACACGACTTCAATAATTCACTTCAGTCTATTATGGGAAATATAGAAGCTGCCAAATTTTCTTTGGGGAATCCCACTCAGCTGCATAAGAATCTCGAATTAATTGAACGAGTCGCATTTAACGTTAAGGATCGAATCAAAGCTCTTCAAGGCCTAGGTCAGCCGGCATCTAGCAAAATCCGAAGATCTACTAAAGCTATTGATTCTCTTATCGAAGAAAGTGTTGAAGAGTTATCTCCCATTTGGAAAGATCAAGCAGAAAAAGATGGTAAAACTATCAGTATTTCCGTTGAAAGTGTCAAGGATGGCCTTTTGGTTGGTTTGTCAGATGGTGATGTTAAAAACATATTTTACAATCTGATTAAGAATGCGGTTGAAGCAATCTCTGCGAAAGGAACCCTAGAGATCTCTATAAAACCTAAAGAGTTGTATGTTGAGATAAGTGTAGTGGATAACGGCATCGGGATGTCCAAAGAAGTTCGAGAGAAAGTATTTACCCCGTTCTTTTCAACGAAAACTTTTGAAGTAGGTCGAGGTCTTGGATTAAGTGGTGTTCATGGGTTGTTACATTCGGTTGGGGGAAGCATAAATATAATCGACTCAAGACCCGGTGAGGGGACTCATATTAGGTTGTTATTACCTGTCCTTGTCGAAAATGTCGAAGTTGTATCGAAGAATGTTTCTTCCGTGGAAGATATTCAAGGTGTATCCGTTTTATTGGTAGAGGACGATGCCGCTATTGGGGAAAGCTCGAAATTTTTACTTGAAGCTTTAGGGTTAAAATGCCACTGGTCTTCGTCTGCTTTAGATGCACTTGAGGAGTTGAAGCATCGTTCTTTTGATTTGATTTTGTCAGACATAGGTATGCCAGAAATGAATGGTTTCCAATTTCGGGAGAAGGTTCGCGAATTAAACATAGAGGCTCCGTTTGCATGTCTAAGTGGCTGGGAAATATCTGAAGAAGATGCCAGTCGTTATGGCATAGAGTATTCTTTGATGAAACCATATAATTTAGAATCGATAAAATCTTTGCTATTCGAAATGGCTTGTAAGATCTAATCAATTCCATCGGAATAGTGTCGCTATAGGGTTCATCAGTTTTCGTTATTTTCGATGCATGAAATCACTCTATTTGTGGATTGTTTTGGGATTAGGCACCAGTTCCACTTTTGCTCAGAACTGTACTGTTGAGGCAAGTGCCGATACTTTGGTAGCCTGTGTGGGAGATACTATTTTTCTGGAAGCGACAGGTGCTTCTGAATATACTTGGATGAACGACAGCACGATATCTTGTGATACTTGTCCTTCGCCTTATTTGATTCTTCGCGATACGTCAACCTATGTGGTGGTGGAAGGGAAAACACCCATCAATCAGCTGGCCACGAATGGAAACTTCAGTGCCGGTAATTCCGGCTTCTTAACGAACTATACCTACAACGCTACTTCTATTTGGAATGAAGGAACTTACGCGGTGGGGCCCAATCCCAATGCCGTACATCCTAATTTTGGAACATGGGGTGATCATACTACCGGTTCTGGGAATTATATGCTAGTCAACGGTTCAGCGACCGGGAACAAAATTTTGTGGAGACAAGTAAGGACCTTTCCTCCGGGTGCCCAAGTAAAAATGCGTTGGTGGATGTTAACGTTCGTTACCCCAGCGGGCTCTTTGCAGTTGAAATTATATGGCGCAAACGTTGGTAATACAGTTAGTACACCGGCAACCTCTGGTGTTTGGCAGCAAGCAACACGAACCTTTACCGTTCCTGCTTCAGGCAATGTGATTTTAAATCTCATGACGTTGAGTTCAGCGGTCGCAGGAAATGATTTTGGAATCGATGATATCACCTTCGAATACGATTGTGTCACACGAGATACGGTTTGGTTATTGCCAAAATCAGATGCGATGATCGCATTAGACTCCAATATGATTTTTGGATGCGATAGTGTTTGTTTTGAATTGGTCAATCATGAAGATTCGCTAGGCTCTTTAAATTATCATTGGTTTTTGAGCGATGGTACCATGGACACTTCGAAGACTTTTAGCCACTGTTTAAGTGATACGGGTGAGTACTCGGGATATGTCCTTACGAGTTCTGATGAAGGGTGTAGGGATAGTGCTGCATTCACTGGTATTCGCGTTGGGCATACTCGAAGTTTGGATAGTTTAGAACTACGGAGTGTAGGTAAAGAATTTATAAATGGTACTTGGGTGCTTGACCCGAACGAGCATTTTGGAATGGCGGTTCATTTTGAGTCCTATACTGGAGGAATGGGTCTAGACAGCCTGCATGTGAAATATGGCTCGAATTCGGTTCATTCTGGGAGCATATCATCTTCACAAACTATGGTGCTCTGGGATCCTTTGGTACCTGATCTAGAGCCACAAACGATTTGTGCCTATCTCTACACTGCGGAGGGATGTGTAGATTCCATTTGTCAGGAGATTGCTTTTTATCCAAACGTTTCCGTACCAAATTTCTTTACTCCCAATGGTGATTTGAAAAATGACGAACTGATAATTCAATCCAATAACACGGATCAATTGATCCAACGTATTTATAACCGATGGGGGGTGTTGGTTTTTGAAACAGATCGGCCAGAAGTGTTTTGGGACGGTAAAGTCAACGGTAAAAGTGCTGCTCCAGGAGTGTATTTTCTGGAAGTACAGGCTTTGAATTCTTATACCACCGGTCAGCCTGTAATCCAGCGTAAGGCTATTCATCTGATTGATTAGCGTTGCTTTTTCTGAGGCGGGAATGAGCAGCCTGCCGCACCTGCGGTGCTCGCCTCGCCACTG
>Ga0102954_1000149_pt1 | contig 20334 bp, 19 predicted proteins | sample SalPonA_C_H2O_MG_FD_78511 | JGI IMG/M metagenome (GOLD analysis project Ga0102954, IMG submission 78511) | Water microbial communities from South San Francisco under conditions of wetland restoration - Salt Pond MetaG R2A_C_H2O_MG | ecosystem: Environmental > Aquatic > Non-marine Saline and... | reverse complement strand
TTTCTTTAAAATAACCATTTCCTAACCAGTGGTCATCATGAACATGAGTTACAATAATATCAGAAACAGGTAATTTAGCTATTTTACTCATTTCTTCATATGTTTTTTTAGCAAATTTATAGCTAGACCCTGTATCTAATAAAACATATGATTTATCAGTTTTAATGTAGCAACTATTAGACATATATCCACCATTTTCTTTTGTTGGTGGTGCTGTTTCACCTAAGAAACACCAAACATTATCAGTAATTTTTTGTGGTTCTATTTTATATTCAAAACCAAATAAAGTTGTAGTAGTTATAATTCCTAAACTTAGAATTATTTTTTTAAACATAATTATCTCCTTAGTAAGTATAAAAAAGTATTTTACACTTACTAAACTTAGATGATAATTGAGTTAATTAGTCAGATTTTTTTTAATCAAAATCCATTCTAACTTGAGTTTGTCCAGTTGTACCAAATTCATAATCTATTTGAGTAGCAATTTCTTTAAAATCTATTCCTTGAATTTCTTTTAGACCTCTTAAAATTTCTTTCTTTCCATTTACTAGTTCTTTTGATTTTATACCGTGTGAAATTGATAAACTAGCTTCCACAAAAGCAGATAATTTATCACATTGTTTTAAAGCTAAACCATCAATTGCATTGTACTTATCTAAATTATATTTTGAGATATCTTCAACAATCTTTATTTCATTGTTTTCAACAATTTTATTTAAGAACTCTTCTTTATGCCCATCATATAATCCTAAGATATATGAGAATTCTTCTTGAAGTTGTTCAGGTACATTTGGTAAAATTACATCCTCAATTTTTTGTAATTCATACTCTGCAATAATTTCAGATAACTCATCTACACAGTATTTTACAGGTGTGATTATATCTCTTGTCAAGGCTTCAGGTAAATCATGAAATAAACTTACAAAGAAGTTATTTTGTAATCTTTTATCACAAGCATTTACATCAATAGAATAAAAATATCCAAAAATAGCTACAGTTAACATATGACCTAAAACAGATGTTTCTGGAACTCTTGGAGTTTGTGCCCATCTTTTTTGAAATCTTAATCTACCACTTAGATCGATGATTTTGGCTAACTTTTTATTTAAAGCTATTTTTCTAACAGCAATTAATTCATAATAATCTTCAATCTCTTCTTCAACACTTTTTTTAACATCTTCAATATCATTTAAAAATGCACTTGTTTGATATACAATTGAAAATTCCCATTTTGTAGCTAAATATGATGCAGCTTTTAATATAAATCTTTCTTTTTTATACATTGTAGGGTCATTTAAATACTCTTCAAATTTTTGAAGAAATGTCCCGTTTTCAATATCTTTTAAAGATGGTGATAATTTTGAAATAACCCAAGAGTTTATCTCTTTAGATTTTTTTTGTAATGCTTTTCTAAATACATCAGGTCTAATATCTGTAACAACTATTCTTCTTAAAAATTCAAAAATACCTGCTTCTATTAAGTGAGTGTAGTTTACATCTTTTTCAAGTTTTGCAATAAAATATGCGATAATAAATTTGTGAGCTTGTTTATCAAGTTCTACTAGTTCAACCATTCTTGGATAGTCATTCCATCTTTGAATTGAAGCGCTAGAGAATATGTAGTCTATAATTTTTGGATTTATCAATTTTCATCCTTTTTGTTCTTATCTTTATCATCAAAGAACATCATTTTTTTACCAAGAAGTATTAATGCTAAAACTACTAGCATCATTAAATATACTTCCCATTCTTCTCTCATAATTATTTAGGCTCTACAGCTTCCCATTTTAGATATTGCATTGATTTTTTCTACTCTACCTTCATGTCTTCCACCCTCAAAAGATGAACTATTCCATGAATCAACAATAGCTTCTACCATTCCATAACCAGATACTCTTTCACCTAAACAAATTACATTTGCATCATTGTGTTCTCTGGCCATTTTTGCTGAATATTCATTGTGACAAAGTGCAGCTCTAATTCCATCAAATTTATTTGCAGCCATCGACATTCCAATACCAGAACCACAAATTAAAATTCCTTTGCTTCCTTCATTTGCTAATACGCTTTGGCATACTTTAGCTGCAAAATCAGGGTAATCAACTCTATCTTTTGTATTTGGCCCTAAATCAATTACTTCATGACCTCTTGCTTCAAAAAGCTCTTTTACGTAAGCTTTAATATCAATACCAGCGTGATCTGCTCCAATAAAATATTTCATTAGTAAATTCCTTTTTCGTGTTCTATTTTTATGTTTTCATCAATTTCTTTTTCTAAAGTTTCTACACTTTTGAACATTCTATTCCATCTAATCTTATACTCATCATCCCATGAAAAGTAGATAAACCAAGGTTTCCCAACAATATGTTTGTATTGAACAGTTCCCCAAAATCTTGAATCATTTGAGTGATCTCTATTATCACCCATCATAAAATATTCACCTTCAGGAATTTTTATAGGCATCATATTAAATAATGCTTGAGGATTATAACCATTATTAGAAACAGTTGGGTCATTGTGAATACCAGGATGATCTTTTTTATATGGATTTACAACCCATGATCTTCCAGCAAAATTTACAATTTGTTCTTTTGGATAGTTTTTCTTAATGTACTCTTCACCCTCTGAAAAGTGAATTAAAAGATTCTTATCTACCATAGCAACTAAATCTCCACCTGTTGCTACTAATCTTTTAACATAGTGAATTGCGTCATTTTTAGGGTATCTAAAAACAACAATATCACCTCTTTGGGGTTTTGGTCCTTCAATTAAGTGACCATTATCATTAAAGTCAGGTAGTACCTTTACTTCAAGCCAAGGAATTCTTGGAGTAGGGATACCGTAAGAATATTTTTTTACAAAAAGCATATCACCTATTAAAAGTGAATTTTTCATACTTCCACTTGGGATAATAAATGCTTGAGCAACAAAAAATATAATACCTAATACAATAACTAATGTACCAGTCCATGAAGTAGACCAGTGATAAATTCTTTTTAGCATTATTTGCTTTCTCTTTTCTCTCTTAAAGTTGCTGCTTTAACTGTATTTTTTAATAGCATTGCAATAGTCATAGGTCCTACTCCACCTGGAACTGGTGTAATATGAGTACACTTATCTTTACAATCTTCAAAGTCAGCATCTCCAACTAATTTACCTGTATCAAGTCTATTAATTCCAACATCAATTACAACAGCACCATCTTTTAGCATATCACCCTTAAGCATTAAAGGAACTCCAACAGCGATTACAACAATGTCAGCTGCTTTTGTGTGAGCTGCTAAGTCTTTTGTTCTTGAATTACACACAGTAACAGTTGCTTTTGCATTTGTTAAAAGTGAAGCCATAGGTTTACCAACTATATCAGATGAACCAATAACTACAACATTTTTTCCACTTAATTCAATTCCATATTCTTGGAACATTCTCATTACACCAAAAGGAGTAGCAGGTAAAAATGAATCTAAATTTGAAACCATTCTACCAACATTGTAAGGGTGGAAACCATCAACATCTTTTAGAGGATCAATTGCGTCTAATACAACAGTTGTATCAATATGTTTTGGTAATGGAAGTTGAACTAAAATACCATCTAATTTTGGATTTTTATTCATCATTGCAATTGTTTCCAGAAGTTCTTCTTGAGTGATTGAATCAGGCATTTCATGTACAACTGAATAAATACCAGCATTTTTACATGCTTTTGCTTTACTTGCAACATAAGTAGCACTTGCAGCATCACTACCAACTAAAATAACAGCTAAACCTGGAGTTATGTGTTTTTCATCAACTAAAGCTGAAACTTCAACTTTAACTTCTTCTTTAATTTTTGCAGATAATTCTTTACCGTCTAATAGTGTCATGGAGATAAACCTTTAAGAGTATAATTTTTAAGATATTATATTTAAATATCTATTATAAAAAAGTTAATTTATTAAAAGTTGTTAAGATCTATATTAGTACTTAATCAAATATTTATAAAACTTTAAGTAAAATCCGCTTTCAAATTTAATAAAAGGAAATGTTTATGTTAGATGGTATCGCAAGAGATAGTATGACAAAACAAGCAACTAAAACTTTAAGAAGAGATGGTTACTTAATCGCAAATATCTATGGAAAAGGTTTAGAAAACGTTGCAGCAGCGTTCAAAAAGAATGAGTTCATCAAATTCTTAAGAAACAAAACTACAATCGCATTTGATGTTAATGTAGATGGTAAAACTTTCAAAGTAGTAGTACAAGAGTATCAAAAATGTCCATTAACTTCAGACTTATTACACGTTGATTTAATGGTTGTTCAAGATGGTGTTAGAGCTTCATATAAGATTCCAGTAAAAACTACAGGAACTCCAAAAGGTCTTAAAAACAAAGGTTTATTAATGGTTAACCACCCAAGAGTATCTGTAAAAAGTACTATTGAGAATTTACCAAATGATATTACAATTGATGTAACTAACTTAGATACTGGTGACAATGTTTTAATTAGAGATATTGACTTCCCAGCAGGTGTTGAGTGTTATTTAGATCCAAGAGTACCAGTTGTTGGTGTAATTAAAGCTAAGTAATTTTAACTTTTCTATGCATTTAATAGTTGGCCTTGGAAACATCGGTGAAAAATACGAATTAACAAGACACAATGTAGGATTTATGGTTATCGATGAGATAACCAAAAATCTTACAACTTCAAATATAAATAAATCAAACTTTCATTCTACACTTTTAAAATCAGGATATAACTTATATTCTAAACCTACAACTTACATGAACAACTCAGGACAAGCTGTAAATGCTATAAAAGAGTATTACAAAATTGAACTTGAAGATATAATCGTAATTCACGATGATTTAGACTTGCCATTTGGTGCAGTTAAATTTAAAATAGGTGGTGGTCATGGTGGTCATAACGGATTAAGATCATGTGATGCACATATGGGAAAAGATTACATTAGAGTTAGAATAGGAATTGGAAAACCTCAAAATAAAGCAGATGTTGTAAATTATGTTTTAGACAATTTTTCAAAAGAAGAATTAAACAAATTAAAGGATATAATCTCACATGTAATTGATGCTATTAACGACATTGTTAAAGGTGTTGAGTTAACTGATGTGAAATCAAAATTTACTTTAAAGTAGTTTAATGTCTATACTTACAAAATATGTTTTTAAAAAATATATAATAAATTTTTTAATTGTTTTATTATCACTACAACTATTCTTTATAGGAATAGATTTAATTCAAAATTTTAAAGACCTTCCTTCTTCAGCAAACTTAATTATTTTATATGTTTTATATTTTAGTTTTTTTACATTTTCATTAGCACTTCCATTATCTTTAGTTTTTGGATGGATTGTTACTTTAGTAATGTTTATAAAATCAAATGAATTTGTTGCTTTTAATGCTTTAGGTGCTACAAGAACTCAATTTGTTAAACCAGCAATTTTATCTTCAATAGTACTTATTGTTACTTTAATTGGATTACAATTCACTTCTTTAGCATATTCAGAAGAACAAAAAAACAAAATATTAAAAGGTGAATTTTTTACAAGTACAAAAAATGATGTTTTTTTAAAATATAATGATAATTATGTATATTTTAAAAAGCTATTACCACTACAAAAAAAGGCTGAAGATATTTATATTTTTAAAATATCAAATAACGATGTTATTAAAACTACCTTTGCAAAAAATGCTTATTTTCAAAATGACAAATGGTATGTTGTAGATGCTAAAATTATTGATAAACCTCAAAATATAGATATTATAAATTCAAAGATTAATATTACAAATGAAAAGTTTTTATATACATTAGAAGGTTTTAAACCAAAAATTCTTAATAAAGTATATGAAGAAAAAACAGATTTATCATTAAGTGATTCTATATCTGCATTAATTTTATTTGAAAATCAAGGAATTAATACAGATAAGATTAGAGCTACAGTTTACAATCAAATATTGGTACCTTTTTTTATAATACCTTTGATGCTACTATTTTTTGCTTTTAGTGCTTTAAACAATAGACTATTTAATAGCGGAAAATTCATATCATTATCTATATTTAGTACACTTATAGTTTGGGGTATTTTCTTTTTACTATTTAGATTTACAACAGGTGGTGTTGTAATACCTGAATTGTCATTATTGGTTCCATTAATATTATGGATTTTTATATCATTCTATTTTTATCAAAAAAAATCATCATTTTAAATTGGAGTAAGTTTGAAAAATCACATTAAAGCTTATGGTTTAGTACCATATTTAGTTAAGAATGATAAGATTAAAATTTTACTATGTAAAAGTGTTACAAGTAAAGATAAATGGGGATGCTTAAAAGGTGTTAAATTAAAAAAAGAGAATCCTTATATATGTGCTCAAAGGGAAACATTTGAAGAGTGTGGAATTTATTTTCATACTGAACTTTATGAAGAGTATTTTGAACAAATAAATTATGAAAAAGATATTGGAATTTGGACTGTAAATATTGAAAATATTGAAGAATATGAAGAGTATTTTGTAAATAATTCCCTAAAATCAAATCATCTATCTTGGGAGAATTCTAGTGTTAAGTTTTTCAATATAGATGAATTACCACCATTAAAGAAAAAACAGAAAAATTTAATTTTAGAAATTAAGGATTCTTTGAAAAGTAAGATTCAATTCCATTAGCAATACCCTTTGCTAATAACTCTTGATACTCATTATTAACTAATCTAGCACTCTCTTTTGGATGAGATATATATCCCACTTCAATTAATATAGATGGCATTTGAGCCCCAACTAATACCCAAAATGGTCCTTCTCTAACTCCTGAATCAACTACATCTTTAAATCTTGTTTTAGTTTGTTCTAGCATACCACCTTGAACATCAATAGCAAGTTTATGGGATGCTGTAATTCTAGGTCTGCTAAGTGATTCTAAGAAAGCTTTTTTAGTAGAACTACTCATACTTCTTACATCTGAACTATTTTCTTTAGCTGCAACTCTTTTTGCTCTCTCACTTCTAGCAGGGCTTAAAAAGAATGTTTCTATTCCTTGAACTTTGTGAGCCTTTGATTTTACGATAGAGTTTGCATGAATAGATAAGAATATATCTGCATTCTTTTTATTTGCTAATTTTGTTCTGTTATTTACTTTAATAAATCTATCAGTATTTCTTGTTAGAAAAACTTGGTTATAACCTCTACTTTTTAAAATTCTTTGAGTCTTTTTAGCAATAGCTAGTACAACATGTTTTTCATATCTTTTTTTAGGTCCAACTCCACCTGCATCTTTCCCACCGTGGCCTGCATCTATAACTATAACTTTATTTCTAAAAGGACTGACATTAAATGTAGATTTTATTGTAGGAGTATTTTCTTTTTTTTGTAAGTCTCTTAATTTTACAACTAAACTTTTTTTGTTTACAATATATATAGTTTTAAATTTTGAGTCATTAATTAAATCAATTCTAATTTGATTTTTGTTTTTTTGGTAAACTGTAACTTTATCTAAGTTTGGAATAGATAATTTAATAGGATTAGCGTACTTGTAAACACCTTTAATATCAAATCTATGTATGAATTTACCATTTGATTTAATTACAGCGTAATTAACCATATTCTTATTAAATGCACTGTTAAATCTTACCGTTAAACTATCTTCATCTGTATAAATTTGTCTAATTGAATTATTGTTATCTATATATTTAGTTGAAGGTTTAGAGACTTTTTTTATTTTTTCCTCTGCTTTTTGTACTACCTTTTCTTTCTGTACTGCTGGAGATGTAATCTTTTTTTGTGTAGTGTTGATAGTATCATTAGCTGGTTGAACTTTAATATTTGCTACTTTTAATATAATTGTATTTTTATCTACAATTCTAAAATATGAGTCGATGTTTTTTGAATCATTTAAAACAATTCTAAATACATCAGGTTTAAACTGTCCAACAGTTATTTTATTTAAACCGTTCATTTTTAGTTTAGTTTCTTTAGCATAAGGGAAATACCCTTTAATATCAAATACATCTTTGAAACTATTTTTAGTATTTAATTCAAATTTTTTGATATCACTAGCTTCTATATTCTTATTAAAATCAATTATTATTTCATTGTCTTTAACAAGAATACTTCTTATGGGATGATTTTTAGCTATTTTAGATTTTGATATATTTGTAGATTTTGTAGTTGTATTTGTAGGTTCTTTTTTTTGTACTTCTTGCTTTTTAATTTCTTGAGTTGTAGGTTCTTTTTTTTGAGCAAGTCTTTCTTGGAAGATTTCTAGTTTCTTTCTATCAGGGGTTGTATCTTTATTGAGTTTATCTCCTGTAGAAATGATTACTTTTAAAGCTTCTATTTTTTTTTGGTCGTCTTGTTTAAGGACTGCTTTTAAGTAATCCATTCTAGCATCTTTGTACTGTTGAGATAAAGTACTATTTGCTAGAATTGAATTTTGGAAAAATATTATAAGAATAATTAAAAATATAAATTTTTTAAAAATTTTTATTCACCTTCCGTTAGTTTTTGAATAAGTTCCTTAACTGTAATAAGTTTATTTATTCTATATCCATTTGAACCTGTAAAGAATAAACCTGTGTCTTCATCTCCATTGTATGCGGCACCTAATCTATCTGCAATACAATATCCAACTGCTTTTGCTTCAACACCTCTATTACAAGGAGCTACACAGTTTGATATACATTGAACTTTTGGTGCAGTATTATTTTGCATAGAAAAATGTAATTTAGTTTTAACTGATCTTGCTGGTAAACCAACAGGAGACTTACCTAATTTAATATCATCTTTTTCTGCATTAATTAATACTTCTTTTAAGTTTTGATGAGCATCACATTCATAAGTACCAATAAATCTTGTTGCCATTTGAACACCTGTACATCCTAAGGCTTGGAATTTTTCAATGTCATTCTTATCCCAAACTCCACCTGCAGCAATAATAGGAATATCATCTCCCCATTTTTTAGCTTCTTCAATTACAGGAGGAACAATATTTTCTAATTGGAACTCTTCTTTAAAACAATCTTCATATTTAAATCCCTGGTGTCCACCACTTAATGGACCCTCAACAATAACAGCATCAGGAATTTTATTATATTTTTGCCATTTTTTACAAATAAGTTTTAATGCTCTTGCACTTGAAACGATAGGTACTAAAGCTACATCTGGATAGTCTTTAGTAAACTCTGGCATATTTGTAGGAAGTCCAGCACCTGTTATGATGATATCAACACCAGCCTCACATGCATCTTTCACTACTCTACCATAATCGTTTATTGCGTATAAAATATTACAACCTAAAGGAGCATCTCCACAAATTGCTCTAGCATTTGAAACAATTTCATTTAATGCTGCTTTTGAATAGAAGTTTGCAACATCTTTTGGTTTATCTTTTTTTGTAATAATCTGTACATTCTCAGATTTATTTCTATAATATCCTGTTCCAACAGCAGAAATAACTCCAAGTGCGCCTTCTTTACTTACGTTACCTGCTAGCTGATCCCAGCTAATTCCAACACCCATTCCCCCTTGAATGATTGGGTGTTTTATTTCATGTTTTCCAATTCTCACTACTAGACCCTTATTTTATTATTATCTTAGCGAAACTTTTTTTACCTTTTTGTAAAATATATTCACCTATTGCTAAATTTAATTTATCATCTGTTACTTTTTCTTGATTTAATTTAACAGCACCTTGTTTAATATCTCTTCTTGCTTGAGAAGTAGATTTTACTAAACCTGTATCAACTAATGCTTGTCCAATCCAAATTTCATTTTCTAATTCGAATTCATCTATATCAGTTGGTATATCTTTTTTTGCAAAAACTTTTGCAAATTCTTGTTTTGCAATTTCACCTTGACCAACTCCGTGAAATCTATCAACTATCTCTATTGCTAAATTATCTTTTACTACTTTTGGATGAAGTGTACCATTATTTACACCATTTTTCATTTCTTCAATTTCTTTTAAAGATTTTGAAGAAAGTAATTCATAGTATCTCCACATTAGTTCATCACTAATTGATAATACTTTACCAAACATATCAAATGCTTCGTCTGTTACACCAATATAGTTATTTAAAGATTTAGACATTTTTTGTACACCATCTAAACCTTCTAAAATAGGCATCATTAAAACAGATTGCTGTTTACCACAGTTATATGCCTTTTGTAAAGTTCTACCCATTAGTAAGTTGAATTTTTGGTCAGTTCCACCTAATTCAATATCACTTTTCATTGCAACTGAATCATATCCTTGAAGTAAAGGATATGTAAATTCACTTACAGCAATTGGAGTATTTGAAGCATATCTTTTTGAAAAATCATCTCTTTCAAGCATTCTAGCAACTGTTAAGTTTGACGCTAATGCTATTAGTCCACCTGTTCCTAATTCATTTAACCATTTTGAGTTAAACATAACTTCAGTTTTAGATTCATCTAAAATTTTAAACACTTGTTCTTTATAAGAAATAGCATTATCTTGAACTTGTTGTGGACTTAAGATTTTTCTAGTTTCACTTTTCCCTGTTGGATCTCCAATAGTTGCTGTGAAGTCACCAATTAAAAACTGTACAATTCCTCCAAATTTTTGGAAAGTTGCTAGTTTTTGAATAAGTACAGTATGCCCTAAATGTAAATCTGGAGCAGTAGGATCGAATCCTGCTTTCACATAAAAGTTTTCACCTGTTTCATAATATCTTTTAATTAGAAATTCTATTCTTTCTAAATCAATTATTTCAGATGTTCCCCTTTGAATTTCATTTAATGCTTCTTGTACTTTGTTTTCCATTAAATATTTGTCCTTATCTTTAATTTTTATATGCGTCTTTTTTAGAGAAAAATTCTATTACTTTTACTTTTTTCTCCATTAATCTTCTAACTTCGTCTTTATTAGACTTATTAATTTCAAATTCAATATCACAATATTGTCTATACGAATGTTTTTGTCTACCGTAATCAACAGACAAAATATATCCTTCATATTGAGACATATATGATAAAAGTTTTGCAAGTTCACCTTTTGTATTTGGTAAACTAACTACCATTTTATATTGGTATAATGTGTCTTGCACCCACTTTGTAAAAAGCATTGAGTCGTGTTGTTTAATACTTTCATATGCTTTATCACACATTTTATGGTGAATGATTGCTTCATTGCCATTTTTAAATGCTACTATGTCATCATTAAATTTAGGGTGACAACAATGGTCAAATGATACAGAATTTATACTAAAATTAGAATATACTAAGATCTTATCAAATTTATATTCTTTAACCTTATTTGTAAGGATTTTAAACCTTGTCATAAGACCTCTGTTTTTAATAATATTTTTTTCTGTTAAATGAATAATATGTTTATAGTGGTCTAGAATAATAGGAATTTTATGTGGTGATGGTATAACTATTTGATATGCTATGTTTTTACCGTAGTTTGAGAAAACTGTATTAATAATATTTATACCCGTTAATTCATCAATTTCCTTTTGTCTATGTGAACAAAATAATCTAATTTCCTTCTTAGCTTTTGATGTTTGAACCATATCAACCCAAGAACATCTTGCTATTTCTTTTTTACCCACTATTATTTCTACAACATCTGTACTTTTTAATTGTGTTAATAATGGTTTTTTCATTCTATTTATATAACAACCAATTGCTTTGTTACCAATATCAGTGTGAACAGCGTATGCAAAATCATATGCAGTTGCACCTTGGGGTAAAATATATGTTTTACCCTTTGGAGAATATGAAACTATTTCATTTGCATGAAGTGTATCTTTTGTCTCTTGATAAAAATCTTCAACATTATCATGGGTAAATTCTAAAGATTTTAACCAATTTAAATTAATGCTATTATTTTGATTTGAGTTATTACCTGATTTGTATTTCCAGTGTGCAGCAATACCATATTCTGCGATTTTATGCATTTCAAATGTTCTTATTTGAATTTCATAAATTTTAGAATTATGGAAAACAGTTGTATGTATAGTTTGGTAACCATTTTCTTTAGGAGTTGCTACATAATCTTTAAATCTAGAAATTAATGGTTTGAACTCTAAATGTATAAAACCTAAAATTTTATAGCACTCAATAGGATCATCAACTAATATTCTAATGGCAAATAAATCAAGAACTTCATCAATACTAATACCTTTTCTCTGCATTTTAAGATAAATAGAGTAGTGGTGTTTTATTCTAGAAAATATTTTTATATTGTTTAAGTCAAAACCTTTTTTATCTAAAAGATCTTTAGTCGTTGAAATAAAGTTATTAAAAGTAACTTCTATTGTTTGTTGTTGTTCTTTTAAAAATTTATCAATTTTTTCATATTCTAATGGATAAATATAATAAAATGCTAAATCTTCAAGGGCATTTTTTAGTGTAGAAATACCTAATCTATTTGCAATTGGAACATATACTACAAGAGTTTCTTCTGCAATTCTTTTTTGTTTTTCAGGTGGTAGGGCATCTAAAGTAAGCATATTGTGAAGTCTATCACATAGCTTTACTATTAAAACTCTAACATCATCAATTGATGCAATTAGCATTTTTCTAAATGTTAAAGCTGAAGAAATCAATCTTCTATCACTTGATTGATTTGAAGGCACTAACTCATGCTCTCTAATTTCAACAATTTTTGTAAGACCATCTACCATATGAGCAATATCTGCTCCCCATTTTTCTCTAACATATTCTAAATCATAATGAGTATCTTCAACTACATCATGTAAAAGAGAAGTTGCAATAATTGCTTCTTCATTTGAAAAATATGCTGTAATACATGAAACTAAAATAGGGTGAACACAATATTCTTCACCACTTTTTCTATATTGTCCCTCATGGGCTTGAATAGTAAAGTCTATTAGTTCTTTAAGTCTTGGAGTAAGGGTTGTTGTTTCTTTAAGAAGTTCAATAGCACCTTCAGTGGTATTTATCGTTTGTATTTTTTTAATAAATGGATCCATAAATACCTTCTAAAGATTATTTGATAAATTTTGATAAAGAATTATTATTCTTTATCAACTAATCCATCAATTTTTAATAAACCAGATGCAATTTCATCAATAGCGATATCTGTATATTTCATATTTTGAGTGTTTTGAGTTAAAAGTGGTTTCGCACCTTTACTTAAGTCATCTGCTCTTTGACCAACAGCAATAGATAAGATATATCTATCATTGTTAGTATATTTTAAAGCTTCACTAATTCTTTCTTCTAATCTTTTCATTTTATTTCCTTAGTTTTTAACAATTGAACATTTTGAGTAATCACCATTGATGATTGCTAATAAGTTACCTTTTTCGTTCATATTAGCAACTACAATTGGTAAGCTATTATCTTTTGCTAAAGCAATAGCAGTATCATCCATAACTTTAATATGGTCTTCTAAAGCTTTATCATAAGAGATAGTATCTAGTTTAACAGCATCATCAAACTTCATTGGGTCTTTATCGTAAACACCATCAACTTTAGTTGCTTTAATAAGCATTGATGCACCAATTTCTGTTGCTCTTAATGTTGCTGCTGTATCTGTTGTAAAATATGGATTACCTGTTCCAGCTCCAAATATTACAACTCTGTTTTTTTCAAGATGTCTTCTTGCTTTTCTAACAATAAATGGTTCAGCGATTTGTTCCATTTTAATTGCAGTTTGAAGTCTTGCATTTAAACCTTTGTGCTCTAATGCTTCTTGCATAGCTACACCGTTTATAACAGTTCCAAGCATACCCATATAATCTGCACTTGTTCTTTTAATAACACCATCAGCTGCTGCTGTTACACCTCTAATAATGTTACCACCACCAATAACAATACCTACTTCAATACCATTATCAACTAGACTTTTTATCTCATCAGCAATATAATCTAAGATTTGAGTGTCTATTCCATAACCCTCATCACCAGCTAATGCTTCACCAGAAAACTTTACAAGTACTCTTTTGTTCATATGTGCTTCCTTTATAATTTGTGGATTATATAAAAAAATTGATTAAAATTCCTTTAATAATCTTATGTTACTGCCCATTCATAGAAGGGTAAAACTTCAATATCTAAATCATTGTATTTAAATTTTTCATCATTTGAAATAGTAATAATAAAAAGTTTCTTTATTTCGTGTTCTTTCATTGACTTATAAATTTTTTTTATTTGATTTTTCATTAAAAATGAATTGAAAAATGAAATGGCTACGATTGCAATATTTTCTTTTGGAAGATAAAAATCTATATTATCAAGATAATAAACTTCCTTATATTTTCCAATTAACTCTAAAAAAATCATATTAGAAAATTCACTTTTTAATTTTTTGTTATGGCTAATTACATTTAAAAATGAATGATTATACAAATATATCTTTTTTGTTGCTTTTTCTTGATTATATTTTTCTAAAAAATAAATTGTTCTATTTTGCTTTAGTAGTTCACAAGTTTTATAAAATGTGTCTTTTGAAACTTTTATTTTTGTTTTTAAAGTATTAAAAAGTTGATAAATAGACTTTTTTTCATCAGTATTTTCAATCAGTATTTTTAAAATTTCAAATTGAGTTTCATTTTTTGCTTGTAAAGTTAAAATCTCCTGTACTCTTTGAACTTTTTTATTTTCTTCAATATTTACAGTTTCAACTAAATTACCATATTTTAGAAAGTTATTAAAGCTTACAGTTGTATTTTGATGTCTTGTATCATGGAGAATATATTCTTCAAAATCTAAAGCTTTTATGTAGATATTTTTGAAGCCTTTTATCTTTTTATCATCATTTGAAGAGATAATTATGGTATCACAATAAGGAACTTCAAAGGAAAAATCAAAGTTATCTAAAACTAAAATTTTAATTTTTTGAGCTCTTAAAAAACTGTCTAATTCACTTTTTATTTCATCAATGTTATTTCTAATATCTAGTAAATCAATATAAATATACTCTTCACTTTTATGATTAGATAAAAAATCAAAAATTAAATAACTTTTTCCAACTTTTGCAGGTCCTGTAATAATAGTTTTTGGATGGGTTATTCTTTGTTTTCTTTCTAAGAAATTAAGTTTTGTAAAGTTAATTTCATAGCAAGCTTCAAGGGTTTTCATTAGCTATTTTTTTGTTTATTTTTACTTAGTGTAACAGCCTCTTTAATTGCATTAATATAACTTTTTGCATTTAAATCCTTATTTTTATAAGCTATATCAAAAGCAGTTCCATGGTCAACTGAAGTTCTTATAATTGGTAAATTAAGACTTACATTTACACTTTCATCAAAGTATAAAGCTTTTAATGGAATTAAACCTTGGTCATGATACATGGCAACATAATATTTGAAGTTTTTTCTACTTTGTTTTGAAAAAGCAGTATCAGGAACTAAAGGTCCTTTAAAAATCTTTTTATCAAAATGTTTATTTGCATTTTTAATAGCTTTGATTATATGTACTTCCTCATCTCCTAAAACACCATTATCACTAGCATGTGGATTTAAAGCTAAAACTCCTATATTATCTTCTTTTACACTTTTGTAAAAATCTATTAAAAATTTTGTTAGACTTTCTTCATTTATAGATTTTGCAACTTTTTTAAGTGGAATATGCTCTGTAAAAAGTGATACAAACATTTTTTTACAACCAAGCATCATAATTGCATTTTTACCAAAATAACTTCTTAAAACTTCAGTGTGGCCTTTGTAGTGTATATTGGCTTTTGACCAAGCCTCTTTGTTTATAGGTAAAGTACATATAGCATCAACCTTTTTTTTATCAGCTAAATTTATAGCATCATAAAAAGATTCAAATGAAAATTTTCCACTTTTTTTTGTGACTTGACCTGGCTTAATTTCAAAAGAACCTTTTGTTTCATAGATATTAAAGTTATCAGGAATCTTTATATTTAATTTTAAAGAAGCTTTTTTAAGCATCTCTTTGCTTATACAGTAAATAGGATCACATAGCTTTGAAATTTTTTCATGATTTTTTAAGGCTAGTTCAATACCAATACCATTTAAATCTCCAACACTTACTGCTATTTTTTTGTTCATTTTAAATCTTTTTCTTTATTTTATTAAGTTTTTCATATCAATGATTGCATCTTTAAGACCTGTAAATACAGACCTTGCAACTATACTTTGACCAATATTTAATTCAGCTATTTCATTAATAGAAGATATTAAAGTTACATTTTGATAGTTTAAACCATGTCCCGCAGCAACTTTTAAATTTTGTTTAGTTGCATATTTTGAAGACTCTTTAATTTGTGTAATTGAGTTTTCAAGCATAGATTTCAAATCTTTTCTAGGTAATTCTAACTCTTTAATAGAGTGTTGTGAATTTTGTAAATTAGAATGTAGCATTGCATAGATATTTGCAAAACTTCCTGTGTGTAATTCAATCCATTGAGCTTTTAGTTTAGCTGCTGAATCAATAGTTTCATTATCAGGATCAATAAATAGTGAAACTTCAATTTCATTTTCTTGAAGTTTTTTTATGGCAAATTCAATTTTTTCAAAATTACCTTCTAAATCAAGTCCACCTTCTGTTGTAACTTCATTTCTATTTTCAGGAACTAAAGTAACTCTTGCAGGTTTTAAATCACAAGCAATTTTAATAATATCTTCATTTATAGAGCATTCTAAATTAACAGGCAATTGAGACAAGGCACAAATAGCTTTAGCATCATCATCATGTATGTGTCTTCTGTCTTCTCTTAAATGAATTGTGATTTGATCAGCCCCTGCTAATTTACAAATACCAAGTGCATCCAGAGGATTAGGATCATTGATTTTTCTAGCTTCTCTAAGAACTGCTATGTGGTCTATATTTACGCCTAAAAGCATATTATTTCCTTATTATAAAAAAGTGTTTAAGATAAATCTTTAAGTGTTGCTATATTTGCAGCAAGTTTATTTTGTACTTCTAAGTATTCATCATCAGGATTAGAATCAGCTACAACTCCAGCTCCTGCTTGGAAAATAATAGTATCATCAGTTATCATACTAGTTCTTATAGTAATAGCACTATCCATATTTCCATCAAAACCAAAATATGCAATACTTCCTGAATAGAAGTTTCTTTTTATTCCTTCAAATTGGGCAATTAATTCCATAGCTCTAATTTTAGGAGCTCCTGTCATTGTACCAGCTGTAAATGTAGCAGCAAATAAATCAAATTGGTCATATTTATCATCAATAACAGCTTCAACATCAGAAACCATATGCATAACATGAGAATACTTTTCAACTCTCATTAAATCAGTCACTTTAACAGTTCCTGATTTTGCAACTCTTCCTACGTCATTTCTACCTAAATCTACAAGCATAATATGTTCAGCTTTTTCTTTAGTGTCATTTAGCATTTCTTCTTCCATAGCTAAATCTTTTTCTAAAGTTCTACCTCTTTTTCTAGTTCCTGCTATTGGTCTTAAAAGTAAGTGGCCATCTACTAATCTAATCATTACTTCAGGACTACTTCCTGCAATTGCAAAGTCTTCATAATCTAGTAAAAAAAGATATGGACTTGGATTTTTACTTCTTAATGCTCTATAAAAACTTACATGGTCAACTTTAGCTTTTTGAATAAATCTGTTTGACATTAAAATCTGAAAAACATCACCTGATTTAATCATTTCTTTTGATTTTGCAACCATTTCAAAGAATTGTTCTTTTGTATAGTTAAATTTACCTTCATCAATTATTGTTGCTTTTTTTAATGGAGAAAATTCATAAGGAGTATAAAGTTCTTTTTCAATTTTATTTAGTTCATCTTTTTTAGATTCAACACTAGTAACCATAACTAGTTTTGATGTTTTATGTGAAAATCCTAAAATAATATTTGGTCTAATTAAATCTAAATCAGGTATTCCTAATTGGTCTTCTAAATTATTCATATACTTTTTAAGAACAGGTTCAAACTCTTTCCCAATATCATAACCAACATTTCCAATAAAGCCATCAATTAAACCAATACCTAATTCTAAAGATTTTTCTTTATAAAGATTTTGGTCAAATTTTTTATAATATTTTTGAAGAAATCTTAAAGGGTTTGATTCAACTTCAGCTACTTCATCAGCTTCATTTTTATGAAAACATTTATTGTCTTTATACCAAACTCTTTCCCTTGCACCTATAATTATGTAAGAGTAGTTTCCATCACTTGAGTTTATTGTACTTTCAAATAAAAACGTGATTTCACTTGGATATATTTTTTTAATTTTTTCATAAATTGATACAGGTGTAAACTGGTCTAAAAATAATTCTTTAGTATAAAAATTCATATAGTTAACTTCTTTAATAATTTAAAATTTTAGTACAAACGCACTAGATAAATTTAGTTTTCTTTTTACATTTTCAACATCTTGCTTAGCTTGGGCTCTACTTGAATATGGTCCAATTAAAACTTTATTGTATAAAGTTCCATTTACAGGAACTTCATATACTTTGTATTTTAGTTTTGCTGTTTTGATGTTGTTTATGTAACTTTGTGAAGGAGTTTTTGTAAATGCTCCTACTTGAATAAAATAACCTTTTGGTGCAGTTGATTCAATACTTTGTACTAAGTTTTTCACACTTGAAGTCTCTTTTACTTTTTGTTCAACTTTTTTAACAACAGGTTTAGGCTCTTCTTGAATAATTACAGGTTTAGTTTCAACTTGTTTTTTCTCTATTTCTCTAATTATTTTTTGAGTTTCACTTAATTGTTCTTGTTTTCTTTCTTGAACTTTGTTAATCGTATCATTTAAAGCTTCATCACTCATAGCGTCTTCTGCTTGTGATACAAGTTTTGATGCTTCTAGTCTAGTTTCTTCAAGTCTTCTTTGATTGATTTCTTCTTCTCTTTTTTTCTTTTCATTCATGATTTTTTGAAAATTAGAGTCGACAGTTGTAGCTAATTGGTCATTTGTTTTTTCTTGGTTTTGAGTTGTAAATCCATCATCTTTTTTCTCTTCTTCATCACCCATTATCATTCTAAATGTAAGAATTGTAGCTAAGAAAACAACAATGATGATTAAACCTAAAATAAGGTATTTTTTCTTTTTATCTGGATTTGTTGTTTGATCAGGTTCTTCTTCAATCATTATATTTTCATAGGCATTTTGAGCCCCTTGACTAATATTTAAATCAAACTCTTGAGGATTTGTATCTTCTTTATAAGGAGATTCATCTTTTATAATATTTTCTTGATTAGTATATACATCACTTTCTTGTTGTCTTAATTCAGTAAGTTTTTCTTCAAGCTCTTCTTTTTCTTGCTTGATTTTAACTTTCTTTAAAAACTCTTCACCTTTGATTTCCATAACTAATCCTTAAATTTAGTTTCTTTAAAAAAGATAGTTTGATATCTTTTTTAAAGAAATTAAGTTTAATTAGAACAACTTAAAGTTGTTCTAATTTTTTATTAATATGTAGATTGAGTATAAATCACAAAGTTTTTAGCTAGTTCTTCTAACTCTTTTTTAACTTGTGCTTGTAACTCAGTATTTTCAATATCATCTAAAACATCACAGATTTTATTTCCGATAATTTCAAATTCAGCTTCTTTCATACCTCTTGTTGTTAATGCAGGAGATCCAATTCTAATACCTGAAGTAACAAAAGGACTTCTTGTTTCACCTGGAACTGTATTTTTGTTTACAGTAATACCAGCATTACCTAAAGCAGCATCTGCATCTTTTCCTGAGAATTCTTTATTTAAGAAAGAAACTAATACTAAGTGATTATCTGTTCCACCACTAACAATATCGTATCCTCTTGCAACTAAAACTTCAGCTAATTTTGCAGCATTTGCTTTAACTTGTTTTGCATAAGTCTTCCACTCTGGTTTTAAAATTTCACCATATGCAACAGCTTTTGCAGCCATAACGTGAACTAATGGACCACCTTGTAATCCAGGGAAGATAGCAGAGTTAACTTTCTTAGCAATATCTTCATCATTTGTCATAATCATTCCACCTCTTGGACCTCTTAAAGTCTTGTGAGTAGTAGTTGTTACAACATCTGCATAAGGGAATGGACTCATATGTTCACCAGCAGCAACAAGTCCTGCAATGTGAGCGATATCAGCAAATAAAATAGCACCAACAGCATCAGCAATTTCTCTAAATTTAGAGAAATCAATTTCTCTTGCGTATGCTGAAGCACCACAAACAATGATTTTTGGTTGAGTGATTTGAGCAATTTCCATTACTTTATCATAGTTAATTCTACCATCTAATTCTACACCATAGTAGAATGCAGAGTAATTTTTACCTGAAAATGATGGTTTAGAACCGTGAGTTAAGTGTCCACCATGAGATAAATCCATACCTAAGATTTTATCACCAGCTTTTAAAAGTGCTGCATAAACTGCACCATTTGCTTGAGATCCAGAGTGTGGTTG
>Ga0102954_1000145_pt1 | contig 20618 bp, 17 predicted proteins | sample SalPonA_C_H2O_MG_FD_78511 | JGI IMG/M metagenome (GOLD analysis project Ga0102954, IMG submission 78511) | Water microbial communities from South San Francisco under conditions of wetland restoration - Salt Pond MetaG R2A_C_H2O_MG | ecosystem: Environmental > Aquatic > Non-marine Saline and... | reverse complement strand
TTTTTATACAATTAGTCTTAATAATGGAGGTGAATGAGCGCCTGGTGGGCTCCCCGGTCTTCAAAACTGGTGAAAGGTGTAAAAGTCTTTGGCGGGTTCGATTCCCGTCCACCTCCGCCAACAATCAGAAAATATGCCTTTTATATTACAAAATTTTCGATACTCTTAAATAATTGAATCAAAGAAATAATAATCCAAATCAAACTGATAGACGGTTGCTAACAGTATCTGACAAAGATATATTTGTAACGGTTCAAAAAGCTTTGCTTGTTGGAATTATTCTAAAAAATCAAACAAGAGCTGATCGTGAAGAATCTTTAAAAGAGCTAACAAGTCTTGTAAAAACAGCAGGTTCAAATCCAACAATTGTTCAAACAAAAAGAGTTGACCGAATTGATCCAAAAACTTTCATTGGAAAAGGTTCTATCAATGACCTTGAGGTTTTATCAAAGGCGAATGATATTGATGTAGTTATTTTTGATTGTGAACTCAATCCAAATCAGCAAAAAGAACTTAGAGAAATTTTTCAGTGCGATGTAGTTGACCGAACTGGTTTAATTCTTGATATTTTCGCATTACATGCACAGTCGAAAGAGGCCAATCTACAAGTTGAGTTGGCCATGTCTGTATATCTTAAACCTAGACTTGCAGGTTTGGGGAAAACTTTAAACCAACAAGGTGGTGGAATTGGAACACGAGGACCTGGTGAAGCTAAGTTAGAAACTGACAGTAGGTTAATTGATAACCGCATAAATAAATTACGAAAAGAGCTTAAGAAAATTGAGAGGCAGCGACTACTTCAGGCGAGTTCCAGAGAGAAGAAGAACACTCCTTTAGTATCAATTGTTGGGTATACGAATGCTGGAAAATCTACCTTGTTGAAATCTTTGACTAATTCAGATGCATATGCTGCAGATGAACTTTTTGCGACAGTTGACTCTTTACAAAGAGAGCTTCCCGTAAAAGATGTCCAAGAGCCTTTGATCTTATCAGACACAGTTGGCTTTATTCAAAATTTACCAACAACACTCATTGAGTCTTTTAAATCAACTTTATTAGTTGCTACGAGTGCAGATCTATTAATACATGTAGTTGATGCAGCAACAGCTATTCCTGAGATGCATATTGCTACGGTAAGAGAGATCCTAAAACAAATTGAAGTTAGCGCTAATGAAATTATGGTATTTAATAAAGTTGATAAAATCGACAGAGCTTCTTTAAACGACCTAGCAGAAAGATATCCTCAAGCTTTATTTATTTCATCGATAAAAAAAACTGGTATTGATGAGCTTGTCGAAACAATTTCAAAAGAAATATATGGAGAAACTATAAAAGACTCATTCTTGGTTGAGCCAAAAAATTTGGAACACGTAAATAGATTTGGTGAAATTTTAGAAGTAAAAAATAGTTCTGATTTATTATTAATTGAAATAAAAATGAGAAGCAAATTAGTAAGTAAGTTAAAAGATTTAAAAATAATGAAAGATCCAAAATAATGTTGGGTGAAATTGGATTAATTGGACTTGGTGTAATGGGGAAAAACATTGGCCTAAATATTGCAGAAAAGGGTACAAATATAAAAGCTTTCAATAATTCTTCCAAAAAATTGGAAGCTGTACAAAAAGAATTCGATGGAAATTTCTCAGGATACACAACCCTTGAAGAGCTTGTTGAGAATATGGATCGTCCAAGAAATCTTCTATTAATGATTCCATCAGGAGAACCTACTAGCAAATTAATAAATCAGCTCTCGAATTTGTTAGATGAAAATGATGTAGTTATTGATGGCGGTAACTCTTTTTATCAAGAAAGTATTCATCATGGGGAAAACTTGTCTAAAAAGAATATAAAATTCATTGGCATGGGTGTTTCCGGTGGAGAAGAGGGGGCAAGATATGGCCCAGCTATAATGGTGGGCTCAAATAACAATCTAGATGGAGATTTGATTGAATTATTATCTTCTATTTCAGCAAAAGCACCACACGACTGTGTAGGTTTTTATGAAGGCTCTGGTTCTGGTCACTTTATAAAAATGGTTCATAACGGTATTGAATATGCAGAAATGCAGCTGATTGCTGAAAGTTATCATTTATTAAAAAGAACTGGATTTAACAACCTTCAAATAGCAGATTTTTTTAGTTCTCTGAAAAAAATAAATCAATCTTCATACTTAATTGAAATCACCTCTGAAATACTAAGAAAAAAAGACGGAGAATACTTTACTGTTGATTTAATAAAATCTTTGGCAAATAACAAGGGGACTGGAAGACTAACGATAGAAACTTCATTTGAACTTGGAGTATCAGCTCCATCAATATATTCAGCATATGACGCACGGGTTCAAAGTAATACAGATTATTTTTGGAAAACAAGTTCTACATCACGAATTCAAGACAATAAAGATAATTTGGATGATTCAGAAAAATTGAGTCTTCAAACCGCCCTTGCTAAATCTCTCTATTTTGGAAGAGTTGCATCTATGATTCAAGGTCTTACGATAATTGAGAGGTACAACGAAGTTAACAAATTTTCCTTTAACTTTGAAGATATTTTTAAAAACTGGAGCGGCGGATGCATTATTAGGTCTGAGATGCTTGATGAATTTATAGAAATAAATAATTCATCCGGTAAGTTATTACATTCGAGTCAGTTACATGATTTGCTGAAAAAAAATCTTAAAAATATAAAAGAAATTGTAAGTTCCTCAATATTAAAAAATATTTCATTACCAGTTTTTTCTACAAGTTTGAGTTGGTATCTTAATTTAAGTGCAGATGATAATCCTTCAAATTTAATCCAAGCGCAAAGAGACTTTTTTGGGAGCCACACTGTACAACTATTGAATTCAGACGAATACATACACATTGATTGGAGAGAAGATGAATAAGGCAATACTGCCAAAATTTGCTAGGCCTTTACGTTACGAAATAAAACTGGACGTTGATTTACCTAATTTTAAATACACAGGTTCGCAAACTGTAGATTTAGAAATTATAAAAGATACTGATTCGTTCGAAGTTAATGGAATTGACATTGAAATAACAGAGGCTTACCTACTTGATTCAGATGGGTCTCAAATTGATTTAGATTTTAAATACTTAAAAGAATTAGAGAGGATATCGTTTAGCACAGAAAGTAAACTTACATTAGGAAACTACTCCTTGAAATTAAAATTCAATTCATTAATTACTAATGATTTGAAAGGATTTTATAAGAGTCAATTTTTAGATTTAAATGATAATGAAAAATGGCTTGCTACAACTCAGTTTGAACCAACTTCTGCCAGAAATGCTTTTCCATGTTGGGATGAACCAGAATATAAAGCAGTATTCTCAATGACTTTAATTTCAGATAAAAAATACCTCAGAATTTCTAATGAAAAAGTTCTTGAAGAGAATGAACTATCCAATGATAAAGTTGAAACCAAATTTGTTGATTCAATGATAATGTCAACTTATTTAGTAGCTTTCGTAATTGGGGAACTTGAGGTAACTGAAATCGGAAGTGTTGGCACAACACAAATAAGAATTATCCATAGACCCGGGTTCTCACACCAAACTAACTTTGCAGGAAAAGCTGGAATGAAAATTTTAGAATTTTTTGAAAATTATTATCAAATTCCATATCCAGGCTCAAAACTTGATCTTATTGCTATACCTGATTTTGCAATGGGGGCAATGGAGAATGTCGGAGCTGTTACTTTTCGTGAAAGTCTTCTACTTATAGATGAGGCTAAAGCCACTAGACAAGAGCTTTCTAGATCTGTAAGTGTAATTGCACATGAACTTGCACATATGTGGTTTGGAGACCTTGTAACAATGAAGTGGTGGGATGGCATATGGTTAAATGAAGCTTTTGCAAGTCTGATGGAAGCAATTGCAGCAAATGGAACTTATCCTGAATTCGAACAGTGGAGCGAAATGAACCTATCGCGAAGTGCTGGGTTTGGTGTTGACTCACTCAAGAACTCCCGACCAGTTGAGTTTGAAGTAGAAACTCCTGAACAGGCAGAAGAAATGTTTGATGTTTTAACTTATGAAAAAGGGTCAACAGTATTGAAAATGTTTGAAATGTTTGTTGGAGAAGAAGTGTTCCGAATAGGTGTTCAGAAGTACTTAAATAAATACAAATTCAAAAATACACATTCCTCTGATTTATGGAATTCTCTTACTGAGGAAAGTAAAATACCTTTAAATAAAATGCTTCCAACATGGATTAAGCAACCCGGTTTTCCGATTATTGAAGTAAAAAAGGTTGGAGAAGGTTTCTCTCTTACTCAATCAAAATTTCTTATTGACGGTACTACTGACGACTCCCTCTGGGAAATTCCTGTCAATATCCGCTTTTTGGACACTGGAAAAGTTGATACAGTTGTTCAAAATTCAAAAACCTTGGAACTAACTTCTTCTGGAGAGGTTCCCTTTATCAATAACGGTGGGTGGGCTTTCTATCATGTTGTGTATGAACCAGAGATATTTTTAAAAATTAAAGAAAACTTTTATGCTCTAAACTCTCTAGAGAAATATAGACTTTTAGAGGATACCTGGAAGTCTGTAACAATTGGCAAGTTCTCAATAAATGAATTTTTAGAATTTTTACCGCTATATCAATCTGAGAGTGATCCTAATATCTGGTCTTATATTTCTGGAATAATATCATCAATGTCAAAAATGTTACCAATTGAAAAATATGATTCTTTTGTAAATTATTTCAATAACCTTGTACGAGAAATAAAAAAGGACCTTGGTCGTGATACTAAAGATTCAGACTCCATGGAGGTTAAAGAACTTCGTGCAATTGTAAACAAGTTGATTGCTGCAATTGAAAATGATGGTGAATTTATCAGTTTTTATAGTGATAGGTTTAAAGATGGCACCATTGAGACAATCCAAGATGGTAGTTTGTACAATACAACTTTGTATATTTCGGCTTTAGACCCAGAAATAAAAATAGAGAAGTTCCTTGAAAAATTCTTGAATGCAGGATCTCCCCAAATAGAAGGTAGGTACAGAGCAGTTCTTGGAGCGGTCAGAGATCCCAATGCTGGAAAAGTTATTATTAGCTCAATGTTAGATGGAACAATTAGGGGTGCAGATTGTCCTTATATTTTAGCATCAATGATTGCCAACAAAGTAAATGGAAGAGAGTCATGGAAAGAAATAAAAAATAATTATGCAGATTTATTAGCTGTCATGCCTGAGTGGACAGCATCAAGAATTCTGTCTGGACTTGACTCAATATATGATCAGGAATTAGGAAACGATATCAAGTCTTTTATTTTAGAAAATCCTTTGCCATCAGCAGAAAAAATAATGGCTCAAAAATTAGAGAAGCTTGAGGCTAATATAGAATTAGCAAAACATATCAATAATTCGTTAGATGACAAAACCCTAAACAATTAACATAGGAACAGGAGTTAAAAATGAAACCTAGAATAGCAGTTTTTTTACAACCTCAGCATGCTGAGTACGACCAAATTAGACAAGCTGCAATTGAAGCTGAAAAAATTGGGGCAGATGCTATCTATAACTGGGATCATTTTTATCCACTTTATAAAGAGGATGGAACTCAATGGGATGAAGGGGAAAGAAGAGAAGGTAAACACTTTGAATGTTGGACAATGCTTTCCAGCTGGGGAGAGGTAACCAATCGAGTAGACATTGGTCCCCTTGTTACTTGTAACTCTTACAGAAATCCTGAACTTTTAGCAGATATGGCAAGAACAGTGGATCACATTTCTAACGGCAGAGCAATTCTGGGAATTGGTTCTGGTTGGTTTGAGCAAGATTATGATGAATATGGTTATGAATTTGGTACTGCAATTTCAAGATTGCATGCACTTGAAAAATCTCTTGAAAGAATTGTAAAGAGAATGAAGGAACTCAATCCTCAGCCAATAAGAAAGATTCCAATTTTAATCGGTGGCGGTGGTGAAAAGGTTACCTTAAGGATTACTGCTCAATATGCAGACATTTGGCATGGTTTTGCTACAAAAACTGAAGAAAGGTCTGGTATCGAAACTGTAGCTCATAAAAATAACGTTTTAGATAATTGGTGTAAAGAAATCGGAAGAGATCCTAGAGAAATTAAAAGATCTATTGGGATCGATATCAAAAGAATCGATTTAGCAGATGAACTTATCGAGGCTGGCGCAACAGAAGTCACTCTTGCAGTAAATGGTCCAGGTTATGACCTTTCAGATGTCAAAGAGTGGATAGCCTGGAGAGATTCAAAAAATTAAAATTAAATGGACATTTTAATTATTCTCTTGGGCCTTGCGGCTGGATTTATACTTTTAGTTAAGGGTGCAGATCTTATGGTGAAGTCTGCAGTACAGATTGCACTAAAACTTAAAATTCCTGCATCAATAATTGGAGCTACTTTTATTGGATTTGGAACTTCTGCTCCTGAGTTGTTTGCAAGCACAGGTGCTGCACTTAATGGGGATTTATCTTTAGGAATTGGGAACATAATTGGTTCAAATATTGCAAACTCACTGCTTGTGGTTGCAGTGTTATATTTATTTATTGATGCTACGTATGATAAAAAAATAAAATTAAATCCGACTTCCCCACTATGGATGATGGTTGTAACGACAGTCTTTGTCTCGAGCTATGTTTTAATTAAGGAATTTCCATTTATCTTAGGAGTTACATTACTCATACTTGTTACAGCTATTACATATAGATTGGTAAACGAAGAAGCTATTGAAGATGAGGAATATTTAGAAGAGACTATTACTAATGTCTGGCCAAAAGCTGTACTGTCATTGGGTGCAACAATATTTGGTAGCTCTTTAGTTGTGAATAATGCAACAGATCTTGCTGAATTATTTGGAATCTCATCGTTAATTATTGGAGTAACTGTGGTTGCTCTTGGAACAAGTCTTCCAGAAATAGCTGGAACAATTGCAGCTGCAAGGTTAAAAAAACCAGACTTAATATTTGGTAATATTTTTGGCTCAAATTTATTCAATATAGGTTTAGTTGGAGGTGCATCTATTGTTATCCAACCAGGGAATATTGAGTTAGACGTATTAGTTCAAATGTTCCTGATGTATTTTGTATCTTTAGTAGTAATAATCATCTCTAGGAGTAGGATTAAAAGAAGTCCGCTTATAGGTTTTTCAATGCTTGGCGCATATTCTTTATTTATCTTCAGCTTGTTTTAATATTTTTAAATCTAAGGAAGACTAGTAAACCGATGCTAGCAAGTGTTGCTCCACCAATTTGATTCCATGTAAAAATACCTATAGTCGCGTCTCCCATTCCAAATCTCAATGTGTCCAAAATCATTCTTTGAATTCCATACCAAATAGCCCATAAGCCTATCCAGGAACCACTTCCATAATTTAGATTATTTTGTAAGTATTTAAATACGAAAAAGAAGAGGGTTGCAAGAATAAGGTCATACATAGCGACATGATGATAAGTCCCACAAGTAATCTCTGGTGCAATACACTCAAGTGCATTGTGTTGAGGTGCTACATCATATCCTGGTTTAATTTCATATCCAAAAACAAACTCCGTAGCTCTACCTAGATGTTCAACGATTGCTAAATCACCAATTCTTCCAATTGCTATACCCATAATTAATCCTGGAGCTGCATAGTCGCTATAGGTTTGAAAGTTTGCTTTGCCTATCAATACAATTCTAAAATATGCTGCAATTATTCCGCCGGACATCCCTCCCATTATTGAGTAACTTCCAGCAACTGAAAATACATCATCTAATCCATACCCGGGATCGCCAATATGAGCCGGGATTGTAAAAAATCTTGCCCCAATGATTGCCCCAAAAATTGCCCAAGTAAAGGCATCTGAAAAAAGTTCATCATCTTCTCCATCTTTTACACATAACTTAATTGCATAAGTTGATCCAAAATAAAAACCTAAAGCTGCAAATACTCCATGTAATGAAAATGCAACTGGTCCTATTTCTGTTATTGGGATGGGTGGATAAGTTATCGAAAAAAATAATTCATTCATACGGCAACTCCCCTTAAAGTCCACATTATATCTGCAACTATTCCTAGAAATATAACAGCTAGATATGTATTTGAAAAGACAAAGTATTTAATAGGTTGGATTCTTTTCTTATAAAGGTTATAGGATTTAAACATTAAATTCGTCCCAAGAAATACTGCAATTAACAAATAGATAATTCCGAGTTGAAGAACTGGTGCTGCTGCAATTGAAATCAACACTGTTGCACAAGAGTATATAGCAATATATATTGTTGACCTTTCATAAGTTTCCTGAGTTGGAAGCATTGGAAAATCGGCCTGCTCATAATCTGTTTTATTTTCAATTGATAGCGCCCAAAAATGTGCTGGAGTCCACATAAAAACTAATAGAAATAATAACCAGGCACCTATATCTAAAGTGCTCCCGGTTGCCGTCCATCCAATTAGAACTGGTGCTGCTCCTGCTGCACCGCCAATGACAATATTTTGATTTGTTCTGGGCTTAAGAATTAATGTGTAAATAAATATGTAAAACTGATTTGCAATAAGTCCTATGTAAGCTGCCGTTGGAGTTGTTAGTAAATATAAGACAATAAATCCAATTATTCCAGTCAGTACAGAAAAAACTATTCCAGTAGCTCTAGTTAGCTCTCCAGTTACTAATGGTCTGTCAGAGGTTCTTTGCATTAGTTTGTCTCTTTCAATTTCAAACACCTGATTCATTACGTTTGCACTAACAGCCAATAAGGTTCCCCCAGCTAGTGTGGATAGTACAAGAGTTAGAGGAGGCATTGAGTAAAGGGACACAATCATACCAGGTACTGTCGTGACCAGTAAAAGTTCTACAACTCTAAGTTTTGAGAGTTTTACAAATTTTTTTACCAAAGAAATTTTATTTGATAACATTAACTCATACTACTTATGATTACACTATATATAGTTTGAACGCTATCCTAAAGGATTGTTTGAGATGAAATTATTTAAAGATAAAAAAATTTTTTTGCTGAGCTTTCTTTTCTTGTCTTCGTGTATAGAAGATGCTCCGCTTGACTCCTTAAGTCCAGCTGGGCCCTATGCAAGAAGTATAGATGAACTCTTTTGGCTTACTTTTTGGATTGCAGTTGGTGTTTTTGCGATAGTACAAGGGGCGCTTCTTTTTTCAGTTTTTTACTTTAAAGAAAGAGAAAGCAGTCCTGAACCAAAACAAATTCACGGAAACAATTTTCTAGAAATTCTTTGGACAATTATTCCAGTATTAATTTTGGCAGTAATTGCAGTGCCTACTGTTAGAACAATTTTTGACCTTGCTAGGGAGCCAGAAGATGCTTTAAAAATTGAAGTAATTGGACATCAATGGTGGTTTGAATATAAGTATCCAGACTTTGGAATTACTACTGCAAATGTTTTAGTTATCCCAGAAGACAGGCCTGTAAGGCTTGAAATGTGGTCAAATGATGTTTTGCACAATTATTGGGTTCCTAAATTAAATGGAAAAAGATATCTTGTACCTGGTCAAACAACATATCTAAATCTACAAGCAGATTCTCCTGAAGAATTTTGGGCTCAATGTGGAGAATATTGTGGACTGAGCCATTCAAAAATGCGAGGAAGGGTTATTTCAATGACAGAGGAAGATTTTGCCTCATGGGTTGCAAATGAACAATCGTACGCTCAAAAAGAATTGCCAGAATCTTCATTAGCTGCCGAAGGTCAAGTTGTGTATTTAAACGCAGGTTGTACCCAGTGTCATGTGATTGATGGTGTATGGGATGTACAAGGTGATCGAATTGCTCCTAATCTTACACACTTTGCAAACAGAAGTGTTTTTGCTGGAGCTGCGCTAAAAAATAATCCAGAGAATCTTACTAAGTGGCTTGCAAATCCTGCTGAAATAAAACCAGGTACCTTCATGCCTAATCTAGAATTAACTGAGAAAGAAATTAATGCGCTAATTGCTTATTTGGGAACACTTAAATGACAAAAATTATTGAACCAAGAAAACAATCAAATATTTTTAAAAGGCCTTCTTCCGAAACAGGCATCTGGAGCTGGATAACAACCGTTGACCACAAACGAATAGGTATAATGTACGGCTACGCAGCATTCTTCTTTTTACTTGTAGGTGGATTAGAAGCTCTACTGCTAAGAATTCAACTTGCTTCACCAGACAATAACTTTTTAAGTGCTGCTGAATATAACGCCATGTTTACAATGCATGGAACAACAATGATATTTTTGGCGATTATGCCGATTAGTGCCGCCTTCTTTAACTATCTTCTACCTCTGCAAATTGGTGCAAGAGATGTAGCTTTCCCAAGACTAAACGCGCTTTCTTTCTGGATTTTCATTTTTGGTGGAGTCTTTCTGTACTCAACTTTTTTGTTTGGTACAGCAGGAGCACCCCAAGGTGGTTATCTAGCTGAAGAAGTCAGTAGATTAGGCTCTGCTCCTAATGGTGGTTGGTTTGGATATCAACCTAATGCTGGGTTTAAATACTCTCCAGGAACAGCTATGGATTACTGGGCAATAGGTCTTCAGATTCTTGGAATTGCTTCATTAGTATCAGCATTTAACTTCATTACGACGATATTAAATATGAGAACAAAAGGTATGCGATTAATGAGGATGCCAGTATTTACATGGATGACATTTGCTGTTTCCTTTTTATTAGCGTTTTCCCTTCCAATAATTGCAATAGCGCTCTTTTATGTCACATTTGATAGACAGTTTGGTACAACATTCTTTTTAACAGAGGGCGGCGGAGATCCGATTTTGTGGCAACATCTATTTTGGTTATTTGGACACCCCGAAGTATATATACTAATACTTCCTGCTTTTGGGATTGTCTCTGAAGTTTTACCAACTTTTTCTAGAAAGCCGCTCTTTGGTTATCCAGCAATAGTCTTTGCAGGATTTGGTATAGCTTTTATTGGTTTTGGTGTTTGGGCCCACCATATGTTTGCATCAGCTATAAGTCCTGTAGCACAGGCAGGCTTTGGTTTGTCGACAATGGTCATTGCTGTTCCTACTGGTGTCAAAATATTTAACTGGCTAGGAACCATTTGGGGAGGAAAATTAAAATTAAATACCCCTATGCTCTTTTCCCTAGGGTTTATTGGTATGTTTGTTATTGGTGGTCTAAGTGGAGTGACTCACTCAATTGTTCCAGCAGATACCCAGCAAACTGATACATACTATGTTGTTGCACACTTCCATTATGTTCTCTTCGGTGGCGCTATGTTTGGTATTTTTTCTGGTCTTTATTACTGGTTTCCTAAAGTATGGGGAAAAATGTATAACGAAGCACTTGGAAAAATACATTTTTGGCTAATGATAATTGGTTTTAATCTTACCTTTGGTCCGATGCATTGGCTTGGTCTGCAGGGACAGGTAAGAAGAACTTGGGTGTATGCTGAAGAAACAAATTTGGGTTTTTGGAATCTTATTGTCTCTATCGGTGCATTCATAATTGCTCTCTCAATACTGGTCTTCATGGCTAACTGGATTTATTCCAGAAGAAAAGGTCCAGATGCTGGATTTGACCCATGGGATGCACGGACTATTGAATGGAGTATTCCCTCACCCACTCCTGTCTGGAACTTTTCCAAAGCTCCAGAAGTGAAATCACTCGATGACTTTTGGCATATGAAATACGATGAAGATGAAGATGGTAGACCTGTTAGAAAAGATTCTGCTGATGCATTAATGCTAGAACTCGAAGAAGAAGGCTTGAATCCAAAAGAAGATATAGTTCTTCCAAATCCATCTTATTTTCCAATTATCTTAGCTTCGGGTCTTCCGTTTCTAGGATATGCTGTAATTTACAAAATGCTTCCTCTTGCAATTGTTGGCACACTTCTAATTCTCATTGGCAGCTTTGGATGGGGAACTGAGCCTTTAGAGGAAGAATTCATTGGAGATGGTGAAAATGAGTGACTCTCATTCATATCCTCATGAACCTACAGGAGTTGAAACTAGAAAACTAGGAATGTGGATATTTTTATCTACAGAGATACTTTTCTTTGGAACATTAATTACAACATTCATGATCTTCAAAGGTAGAGATTTTCCAGGAATTAAACTTACAGATGTTTATGATATTCCGTTCACATCTGTTAGTTCTTTTGTTTTGTTGATGAGTTCTTTAACAATGGTCCTCGCTCACAATGCTTTAGAAAGTAATGATCAGGAAAAAACAAGAGTTTGGCTACTAGCTACAGCTATGTTAGGAGCAGTATTTCTTGCCGGGCAAATTTATGAATTTACAGAATTTTATCATAAGGGTTTTGAGCTCTCCTCAAATATTTTTAGTTCAACTTTTTATGTTTTGACTGGTTTCCACGGATTACATGTATTTATTGGTGTAGTTCTATTGCTAGCTCTCTGGAGTATTGGACAAAGACAAAAAGGTCTCTCTTTAGATGGTGGAATGAACCTTGAGTTTGTAGCTTTGTATTGGCACTTTGTTGATATTGTTTGGATTGTTCTATTTACTGTGGTTTACTTAATCTGATGTCGGTTGATCACAAACCCCATCCAAAACCTACTCAGTATGTTCAAATAGCTCTTGTTTTAGGTGTCCTCACTGCGATTGAAGTTGCTCTTTATTACACAGAAGATATCGTAGGAGTGTTTACTGATCCATTGCTGATAATTTTAGCTGTTGGAAAATTTGTCATCGTTGTTGGCTGGTTTATGCATCTAAGATTTGAAAATTCATTAATAAATAAATTCTTTACAGGTGGGATGATTCTAGCACTCATCTTATTTGCAATTGTCATGTTTGAAAGAGCAGCTGCAAACTTTATTTAATGGATAATTTAGTTTGGCACCCACATTATGATGTCTGGGCACTCATTATTTCACTCATAGTTTTCTTCGAATACTCTACAGACAATAGTGCTATTAAAAAAAATAAAAGAAAATCTTGGTACTCGGGATTGTTTATTCTCTGGCTATTCACTGACTGGCCTATCCACGATATTGGTGAAAAGTATCTATTCTCAGTTCATTCAGCTGAACATTTAGTCTTAGCACTAGTTGCACCGCCTCTCCTTCTTAATGGCTTAAATAGTGCACAAAAAAAAATAATTTCTATAAAACCTTTAATCTCTTTATTGCAAATAACAACTAAGCCAGTCGTAGCTTTTTTCCTATTTAATATTGTTATGGTTGGAATGCATTGGACAACAGTGATTAATCTAATGGTCACAAATACACTCTTTCATTTTTTAATACATGGTGTGATGCTTTTGGTTTCTATAAATATGTGGATTCCAGTAATCGGATTAACTAAAGAAATTAAACAACTCAGTGACCCAGGCAAGATAGCATATCTTTTTCTGCAGTCACTGTTGCCTACAATTCCTGCAAGTTTTCTAGCTTTTGGAACTGAGCCATTATATTCCGCGTATCTCGAAATAGATAACATATTCGACGTTTCAGTAATCAATGACCAAACAATGGCTGGACTTGTCTTGAAATTGGGCGGGGGACTAATACTTTGGATATTTATTTTGATAACTTGGATGAAGTGGTACAAAACCGAAAAAACCTTCGATGATGTAGTGAGAACTTCATCTAACGACTAAAATTTAATAAGAATATTATGGATGAAAAACTTATAGAAGAAATTAGTAACACCACAGGTGTTCCTCAAATGCTCGTTTCAAGATCAGCTCAAGCTAGAGCAGAAGCAAATGGCGTAGATGTAAACTCAATTCTTTCAAGCTGGTCTACCGGTAGTCCGGCTGCTCCGGTAGCAACAGAAGTTGTAGAAGAAGCTCCGGTAGCAACAGAAGTTGTAGAAGAAGCTCCGGTAGCAACAGAAGTTGTAGAAGAAGCTCCGGTAGCAACAGAAGTTGTAGAAGAAGTCATTGAACCTCCAGCAGATTTATTTTCAAAAGTTGCACGGGCATTACAATACGGATCTCTATTTGGAATTGTTTCTGGCTTCATTCAAGCAATTGCAATAAGCACGTACCTTTATGATGGTCTAATCCTTGAATCTGAAACATTTAATCTAATAACTGAATATAAAAAAACTACATACATTATTGCTTTAGCACTTCTGACAACTTTTTTTGCAGTTTTGAATACTGTAAATGTAAAAAAACTACTCGAATCTAATTTCATTGGTCATGGTGTAAAAACAACTGATAGAGAGTCAATTTTCCAGGGTATTGGAATGGGGCTTATGTTCGGCTCAGTTACAGGATTTTACATCACATCTTCAATAGGACAAACTATTGAACCAATTCTCCCAGAAGATCCAACAGTATTCCTTCTTCCAGTTTTTGGATCATTTTGGAGAATTATTTTAGTTTCTACTGTTTTTCAAGCAATAATTTCAGTTTTATCAATAGTTTTAGGAGTCCCTAAGGGCTTAGAGTTTTTTGAAGAGGAGGAAGCTGTTATTATTCGCAATCGAATAACAGGTTCAGCAGTTATTCCCTTAAGTGCTATTTTGGTTGGAGGCTTAATAGCTGCATTAATATCTCAGGTATTTATAAACTTTCATGATTATGCTCCATTATTTGCTTTAATAATCTCAGCAGCAATATTAATCTTTTCTGCATTAATGAGTGCGGGACCCAAAATAAAAATTACAAAGAATGAAGTTCTAATTACAGCCCTTGGGTTAATAACTCTTACAGTCATAATTGCTTCAGTAGCTGCAAGTCAGCATTAAATTTATGAGCAATGAATCATTTAATGATCTTGCAAAAATAAATTCGTATATTGAGTCAGATAGATGGTCAAACGTAAATAGAAATTATTCGTCTCAGGATATCCAAAAATTAAGAACCCCGTTCAAAACTGTAAGTCCTATCTCCGAACGTGGAGCAAACAAATTGTGGGAACTCTTAAATAAAGAGAATCAATTTATTTCAGGACTTGGTGCCTCAACTGCACAACAAGCTCTGCAGATGTATAACCTCGACTATGAGTTCATCTATGTAAGTGGGTGGCAGGTTGCAGCTGAAAGTAATAATGGTGGCAGCACCTACCCCGACCTATCGCTATACCCTTCAAATAGTGGTCCTAATTTTGTTGAAAAAATAAATAACACGATGATAAGAAAAATGGTTGAGCTAAAAAAGCATAGCATTCCACCTGTTGTTGCAGATGCAGAATCAGGTTTTGGAGGTGTTTATAATGTTTTTGAACTTACCTCACAATTTATCAACTCTGGAATAGCGGGGTTACATTTGGAAGATCAGCTAGCTTCGGAAAAGAAGTGTGGACATATGGGAGGTAAGGTTGTAATTCCTACCCACGAATATATTAATAAATTAACATCCGCAAGATTAGCAGCAGATGTTTTAGGGTCACCAATAGTTCTAATAGCTAGAACAGATTCTTTAAATGCCAAATTAATGACTTCAGATTTTGATGAAAAAGATCAACCATATTTAAGCAAGAAGAGGTCTCCGGACGGATATTATCCCATAAAAAACAATCATGAAATGGCCATATCAAAATCTTTGGCCTATTCAGAATATGCAGATGTAATATGGTGTGAAACTAATACACCAGATCTGGGGTTCGCAAAAGAATTCGCGTTAGAAATTAGAAAAAATTATCCGAACAAAATTTTAGCTTATAATTGTTCTCCATCTTTCAATTGGACAGATAAATTTACAGATAAAGAAATAAAAGAATTTCAGAATAATTTATCTGCGTTTGGGTATACACTTCAATTTGTTTCATTAGCTGGATTCCACTCTATGGCTAGCTCTATGTACGAATTGGCAAAAAATTACAAAGGCGGAAATATGAAGGCAATTGTTGACTTGCAAGAAAAAGAAATAGATTTATCAAAAGATGGCTACACAGCAATCAAACACCAACAAGAAGTTGGTGGAGATTACTTTGAGTCAATTGGTGAAATCGTTATGGGGGATGAATCAGAACTACTTTCTAAAAAAGACTCTACAGAAGAAGAACAATTTTAATACAATAAATCTATGAAAAATTTTGAAAACAAAACAGTAATAATGAGTGGTGGCTCAAGAGGTGTGGGCTTAGAGATTGCAAAAACATTAGCTAAAGATGGTGCGAATATTGCAATCTTAGCAAAGACTACTGAACCTCATCCAACCTTACCTGGAACAATCTATACAGCTGCTGAGGAGATAGAAGCAGCAGGGGGGAATGCCTTACCAATCGTTTGTGATATTAGGTTTGAGGATCAGGTAAGTTCAGCTGTACAAGACTGTGCAAAAAAATTTGGGGGGGTTGATATTTGTATTAATAATGCAAGTGCCATTCATCTTTCAGATACCGTAAACACTCCTATGAAAAGATATGACCTTATGCACAATATAAATGTACGAGGAACATTCCTACTGAGTCAACAATGTATTCCTTTTCTCAAAGAAAGTGAAAATGCTCACATTCTTACATTGTCTCCACCACTCAATATTTCTAGAAAATGGTTTGGAATGACACTTGCATATACAACTGCTAAATATGGGATGTCTTTAGTTGCCCATGGCCTTGCGGAGGAATTTAAAAAAGATAATATTGCCTCTAACTGTTTGTGGCCCCGAACGTCCTTAGATACAGCCGCGGTAAGAAATGTTATTGGAGCTGAGTTGATAAAAGGTTCTCGAAAGCCATCAATTTACGCAGATGCAGCATATGCAGTGCTAAAAAGAAACTCATCAGAATGTACCGGTAATTTCTTTCTTGATCAGGATGTTTTAGAAGAAGAAGGTGTCACAGATTTTGAGCAATATGCAATACAGCCTGGAGAAACATTAGTCAGTGATTTTTTTGTAGATGATAACCCTGAAGACTGGCTTCAAGCATAGAGCCTAGGAATTTTTTTCCTTCTTTTTCATTAAAGCTCTTTGAGTTGCGTTTAATTCTGATTTTCTTAACCTAATAGATTCAGGTGTTACTTCAACAAATTCACCTTCTGAAATAAACTCTATGCACTGATCTAGTGACATTAGTTGCGGTGGTCTTAAAGGGATTGTCTCGTCGGAACCAGAAGCACGATGATTTGTAAGTTTTTTTTCTTTAGTTATATTCACTTCAAGATCACCCTCGTTATTTCTTTCTCCAAGAATCATTCCCTCGTATACCTCTGTTCCAGGTGGTACAAATAATATACCTCTGTCAACCATTGCAAGGCTTGCGTATGGAGTTACTTTCCCGCTTCTGTCAGAAATTAATACTCCATTAGTCCTTTGTGGAATGTCACCTGACCATGGTGCATAACCGTCAAATAAAGAGTTCATAATCCCAGAACCTCTTGTGTCTGTTAAGAACTGGTTTCGAAAGCCAATCAAACCTCTTGATGGTATAGAAAATTCTAATGTAGCTCTTCCAAACCCGTTGTTCATTAGGTTTGTCATCTTACCTTTTCTTTTTGAAAGTTTCTCTGTAATTACGCCCACATAATCTTCAGGAGTATCAATAAATACTTTTTCCATTGGTTCGCTTTTTTTACCATCAATTTCTTTAACAATCACTTCTGGTCTTGATACCATGAATTCATAACCTTCTCTTCTCATGGTCTCAATTAACACCGCCATTTGAAGCTCTCCTCGGCCTCTTACTTCAAAAACATCGGTTTTTTGACTTGGTATAATTTGTAGAGATACATTACTTAAAATTTCTTTTTGCAATCTGTCGTTAATATTTCTTGATGTCACATATTTACCTTCCCTACCTGCAAACGGACCATTGTTTACATGGAAAAAAATAGAAACTGTTGGTTCGTCGATTTCAATTCTTGGGAGAGGTTCTGGATTTTCGTTGCTTGAAATCGTATCCCCAATCTGAATATTTTCTATTCCTGCAATTGCAATAATGTCTCCAGATTCTAAAACATCAACTTTGACTTTTTCAAGCCCTTTAAATGTGTACATAGCTGAAAATTTATGATTACTTGTGACTTGCTCTTTTCCACACAAGCTATATTGCTTGTTTAATTCAAGTATTCCATTATCTAGTCTTCCAATTGCAACTTGACCAACGTAAGGGTCATAGGCAAGATTTGTTACCAAAAATTGAGGATTGAGAGAATCGTCCGTATTTGGACCATCGAAAAAATTAGTTATAAGGTTTAGCAGTGGTATTAAATCTTTAGATTCATCCCCAAGCACTTCGTGTGCCACTCCATCTTTTGCATTTGTGTAAATTATTGGAAATTCAATTTGTTTGTCATTTGCGTCTAGGTCAATAAATAAATCGTAGACTTCTTCAACTACTTCATCTATTCGGGCATCTGTTCTGTCAATTTTGTTTATTACCAATATCACAGGTAGGTCTTTCTCTAAAGCCTTTTTTAGTACAAATCTTGTTTGAGGTAAAGGACCTTCACTTGAATCCACTAGAAGTAAAACTCCATCAACTAAATTAAGACTTCTTTCTACCTCTCCTCCGAAATCTGCGTGGCCTGGAGTGTCCACTATATTTATTTTGATATCGTTGTATTGAATTGCAGTATTTTTTGATGTTATTGTAATACCTCTCTCTTTTTCAAGATCTCCTGAGTCCATAACCCTCTCTTCTAGTACTTGATGATCGCTAAATGTACCACTTTGTTGAAGAAGCCCATCGACTAATGTTGTTTTTCCATGGTCAACATGGGCAATTATTGCTATATTTCTGAAAGTTTTTTTTGCCATAAGCAAGTAAGTATAGGGTTCTTATAATTTATAAATTATTATATATTTTTACTTTAAGTTCAGCTTAATTTCCAAAAAAGTCAATTATAGATTCCCAAGCTTTTACTTCAGACCTGTAGAACTCAGAATATGTACATTTGCTACACGTAATTGCTAAGAATTTTTGATTTTGAACATTAAAAAACTTGGACAATCCACCACTGGTCATTGAAACTGTCTCGCTGGTATGTGATTCAGAAAATGAATCTTTCTTTCTTCCAATTTCTCTCTTGTTAGTTACAGCTGAGGTTGTGTTACATTTTGGACAAGTCCATATTTTACTATCCATGGCTACATATTACTTGCTAAAATGCTTGTGTGAAGAAGGTTTTTAGCATAATAATTTTTTCAGTAATTATTGCTGCTTGTGGGGGTGAAGAAGCAACTTCTCAACAGTCATTAATTATTAGGGTTGTCGATGATGAATTTTCGCCTAAAGTCATCAACGTACCGGTTGGGTCTACTGTAGTTTGGGAATCAGGAGGTTCAAATAATCACAATGTAATAGCTAGTGATGGGTCTTGGCAAGCTATTTCATCGGATTACTTTGAATATGGGATTATAACAAAAGGTGACCAATATGAATATACCTTTGATGAACCAGGTGTATATGAATATTACTGCCCATATCACGGAACTAATAATAAGGGCATGGTTGGTACTGTCATAGTTGGCGATGTGGAATACTCCGCACCTGTGGAAAAAGTAACTGTTGAGTTAAGTAGAGATGTCTTAATTGTTAGTAAATCGCAAATAGTTGATGGTAGCTCAGCTTATTCTAAAATCCAAGATGCGGTTGATGCTGCCAAAGAAGGAGATTTAATTTTAATTGGTGAAGGGGTCTATAACGAAAGCGTAACTGTTACAACTTCTTATCTAACAATTAGAGGTATCAATAGAAATAATGTAATTATTGACGGTGAGTTCATGAGAGAAAATGGAATACAAATTTATGATACTGATGGGGTTACTGTTGAAAACTTATCTGTTAGAAACTTCTCTTTAAATGGCGTCTATTGGAATGGCGCGAAAGGATTTAGAGGTTCTTACCTGACTGTTTACAACAATGGAGATTACGGAGTATATGCATTTGACTCAACTGATGGGGTCTTTAATAACATATACGCATCCGGACATCCAGACAGTGGTATTTATATTGGGCAATGCTACCCGTGTAATACATTGATTTACGATAATGTCGTTGAAGGAAATGCGCTTGGATACTCTGGAACTAATGCAGGTGGACACCTCTATCTATACAGAAATATCTGGAAAGATAACATGTCTGGAATTGTTCCGAATACTTTAGATTCTGAATTAAATCCACCCGGAAGAGAAACAACCATAATCAGTAATTTAGTTGTGGACAATAATAATTATGATGCACCAACAAACCGCTTTGGTCTCGTTGCACGGGGAATGGGGATAGTTGTCCCAGGAAGAGTCGGAGACATTATAGAAAAAAATATTGTTATAAATCATGATAAATATGGGATAGTTGCAAGCCCGATGTTAGATGCAAAGCTTTATTTTTCTCAACATGTTCAGGTTAAAAATAATGTGGTTCTTGATTCAGGATATACAGATTTAGCATTGGCGGGTCCATGGGGTCCTGGTAACTGTTATGAGGGGAATGTTTATCAAACCTCAACACCACCTCTTCTAGAGCAGCTTCATAATTGCTCGTCGCTTGAAAATGATAGTTTCTTTTCCCGATTTCCTCTTCAGGGGGATGTATCCGGATTAATGATGCTTGCTGGGTTCTTTGCAGATGCTCAAAATGAAGAACTGGACAAAAATAGATATAAAGAATATCCATGGCCAAAAGAGCAGCAAAGTATGGATTTTAAAAATGGTGGATGGGATACTCCTAATCCAGCTATTAACCTATTTTATTTACCTAACCTCGATGATATGGAGCTTCCATATGATCTTATGGACGAAGAATTTACTAACTTATTTGAAGC
>Ga0102954_1000140_pt1 | contig 20798 bp, 17 predicted proteins | sample SalPonA_C_H2O_MG_FD_78511 | JGI IMG/M metagenome (GOLD analysis project Ga0102954, IMG submission 78511) | Water microbial communities from South San Francisco under conditions of wetland restoration - Salt Pond MetaG R2A_C_H2O_MG | ecosystem: Environmental > Aquatic > Non-marine Saline and... | reverse complement strand
GTTTATGCGGGTATCCGATTGAATAATGCCTTAATAGGTGATCGAGCCGGATACTACACCTTCGGCTATCAAATAGGTACACTATTACCCGTAAACAAAAGCCTATCAATCCATCCTAAACTAATGTTCACATCCGGAGGTGGTGCCGAAAGCAATGATGGTTCAGGGGGTTTCGGCACATTAGCGCTAACAGTGGATTATGCCGCAGCATCTTGGGACATCGGCATAGGCGCTCAATACAGCTATGTAAGCACAGGTGTCATTCAAGGTGCCTCTGCGTATTTCAGTTTACAGACGTCACTAGATTTTTCACGAGAAGATTTAAGGTCTCAAAAGACTCAACTATTCACAAATGCGGCATGGTCATCTTGGAATGAACATGGTCGGCCAACTGGTTTTATAGGTATAGGAGGAAGACTTTTTGATGATTACACCTTCAAAAGTGTTTACCTGACTGCTGCAGTTACGGATCTCGGCGGATACATGGATGTGTACGGTGGCTATGGCGTTTATCAGGAGTATGGAAAGCTGCGCTTGTTGTTCGAAGCAAACGCTGGGACAGGAGGGGGAGGAAGAGCCCCAGCAGGTGGAGGAGCTTTGTATGGTGTACAATCTGAAATGCAGTATCAGTTTACGGATGCTTTCATTGGAGTATCTCTAGGTGCTCTTAAGAGTCTGAATGCCCCCTTTTATTTTCAATATTCCGGTATTCGTTTAGGCACTTCATTCTCATTCAATGCTCAGGGATATACCTCCGAAGGTTTCAAACTCGAACATTTAAACTTTGAGAATAGCATTCGCACGTATTTAGGCGAAAGTGGCTTTTCAAATCTTGGTATAGCTTTCCAACTGTATAAAAAGGGGGCTATTTCATTGAGAGGTGAGAGTTATTGGGCTTTCACAGACGGGCGTGGAGCATACGCAGAAGGGCTTTTTGGTGTGCGTTATCAACCGGGTTGGATATATTTCGAGAGCCAATTAGGGGCAGGAGCCGGAGGTGGAATTAACCTATGGAATGGTGCAGGGTTAGCCTTTTTGAATACAGGTTTAGACCTACCAATATCCTCATATACAAGTCTTAATATCAAGTACGTTTACAACCTCTATTCTACGACACCATTTCCGCGACATGGTGTTCAATACGGTTTTGGATTCAAAATTCCTTTCACAAAAGCGTAAGTATTAGAGGTGAGTATTAAAACATATTTTATTTCTATTACTTTTGAGAAATCATAAGATATTAATACTACGAAATGAAAAAGCTACTATTTACCGTTGCATTCGCCATTACAGCCTTTAGCTCAAGTGCTCAATCGATTAACCTTCCTACGGAATACGAATTAGGATATTACTTCGGTTTTCATTCTCATCAGCTTACTGCTGCTGCAGAGTTTGATATGGGAATTGGAATTGAAGGTTTCGCTCAAACAGATATTGCACACTTCGGTTCTACCACTGATAAGTTCTATGTAGGACTTCGTTACTTATGGAGAGGCGTAGAAACACCAAAATGGGAAGGAACCGTATCAGCAGGTGCTTGGACCACTGGTTTGCTCTACAATTTCCCGGTTTATCCGCTTCACATTGGTTCTAGAGCTTCTTTACGCTATAAAATCAATGATAAACTAACCGTAGGGCCACAAGTATTTGTAACCCCAGTGCCGAATGATAGCGAAGTAAGCATCGGGATCATGTACAAATTGTACTAAACCAACCAATGAACACAATATAGATGCTATAAAAGCTCGCCGAAAGGCGGGCTTTTATATTTTTACCTAATGACAAAACCCACACTGCTTGCTTTACTCTTATTGTATTTCTTTGTGCCTGAACTTCAAGCTCAATATACTAGTGTAGAGCATCAATACGAGCAGTTAAGTGGCCCCACACCCATGAATTGGGTTACTCAGCGTTTTCTGGTACACAAAGCTTTGAACCATTGGGACATCGCCGGAGGTTTGGAGACTCAAAGTGCAGTTTTAGGTACATATGGCGGTTTTTATGTCTTTGGACTGCACGGAAGGACCAGTTTGCTCCTCGGCAAATGGAAGAGTCATGCAGGCATAAGCCTTGCCACAGGAGGTGGCGCTGGTGCTCCCGATGGAAATGGCTTGATGTACCGACTAGAAGGAGGCGTTGCACGATCATTAAGCAAGCGGAGTGCCTTAGGCTTGACCTATAATTTTCTGGATTTCCCCTCAGGAAATATTACTTCGAACCATGCAGGATTACAGTTTAGTTATCAACTGCCTTACCAGTGGAAGCCACAGCATTCTAACATTCCGCTATTCCATGGTGCATTATCAGTTTTAGGTGGCGTAATGTTCTTGGATGAAAATGACGCTTCAAGGATACATTCTACCGGTCAGAGTATTTATACAGGAATTAGATTCAGCCAGGAGATCAAAAAGTCATTAGAGCTCGATCTTCAGCTCGGTGCATCAGCTGTTGGTGCGACCGATGGTTTTATGGATTACAAGGCAGGGCTGACGCAAATCATTGGGAATAGGGCTCTGCAGCCATTTCTTCGAGGACAGATAGGATCGGGCGGTGGAGGATCGGTGGAAACTGGCGGTGGAATTGCGAGCAGCTTCGGCGCTGGGATTCGATGCTATGATGCTTTTGAATTGTCTTACCTTCTATGGGATGCTTTACAAACTCAAATGCAAGCACCTATGCTTGAGTTATCGTATCGCGTACCTTTTACAACCAATTTTGGCTTCGTTTCTACTGGTCATTCTATCATGGGTATGAAAAGGGATCTTCATCTTCGGGAGCTCCCATTAATATTGGGATCACGATGGAATTTAAAGAATGGCTTGGATCGCAACGGATTGCCGTATCAGCCAATGGGCTCTATATTTTTAGGCACCAAGATTGAAACCTCCCATAATTTTTGGCTCAGCGGAGAAACCTTATGGGCTGCCACTGGCGGCTATGGTGCTTATGCAGAAGGTATGTTTGGTATGTACCACGATATACATGAGCGAAGTAAAAGTCTTTGGGGTTGGAACGCATCTGTGGTGGCGGCTGGTGGAGGTGGTATAGAAACCAACAAAGGTTTAGCCGTTGCTGCTGGATTCCACTGGACATTAAAGACCAATAATAAGAACAAATGGACAGCTGTTATTCGGAAAAAATATTTCGGAATGGGGGCTTATAATCCTTGGGTTTTGGGTGTGCAATACGAGCCCACCTTTAACGTTTTTAGTAAGTAAAAGGCAATATCTTTGTCGATATGAAAAAACTCTATTCTCTTGTAGCAATTTTTCTGAGCTTGCTATCCTTTGCCCAAGTGAATCATTTGGACTCCAAGGGATTGAAACAAGGAAAGTGGCAAAAAACATACGATAACGGCAAAATTCGTTACACTGGAATCTTTAAAAACGATATACCCGTTGGAACGTTTACCTACTTCTTTGAGAAGGAAGGTGGCAAAATGTCAGAGATTACCTATCGTGGTGAAAGCGGTATAGGTTATGCGGTGGCTTACCATACCACAGGAATCAAACAGGCTGAAGGACTGTACAACAGGCAGTTGAAGGATAGTGTATGGACCTATTATTCACGAAAAGGTATACTCACGCAGCGTGAAAGCTACACGATGGGCCAAATGAATGGACCACGAATCACTTATTGGGAAAACGCCAAGGTGGCTGAAATAGTAGATTTTAAAGATGGTGAGGAAAATGGTCGTTGGGTACGCAAATGGGACAATGGCACCCTACGTACTATAGGGACCTATAAGGGCGGAATGCTTGAGGACGAGTGTATTTATTACGATGAGAATGCGAAGATGATCGCAAAAGGTCATTACCACAAAAGTAAAAAACACGGTACTTGGTATTATTTCGAAGACAACAGAGTTGTTTCCAAAGAAATTTACAGATACGGCACATTGGAAAGTGAAACCAGCTACTCAGATGAACAAACCAAAGAATGAAACTACCGTAGTGGTGGGTCTTAGCGGTGGAGTAGATTCATCGGTTACGGCTTACCTACTCAAGGAACAAGGGTATCGCGTTATAGGTTTGTTCATGCGAAATTGGGTGGATGAATCAGTAACCATTCACGACGAATGTCCTTGGGTGGAGGATAGTAATGATGCCATGCAGGTTGCGGATAAATTGGGCATACCTTTTCAAGTGATAGACATGAGTGCTTCGTATCAAGAACGTATTGTGGATTACATGTTCAGCGAGTATGAGCGGGGAAGGACACCTAACCCTGATGTGCTTTGCAATCGTGAGATCAAGTTTGATTTGTTCTTGAAGACAGCACTTTCATTAGGCGCTGATTTTGTGGCAACTGGGCATTATGTGCGTAAGTCTACCACCGTTAACGAAGAGGGAATTGCAACGCATCATTTGCTCAGCGGCCTGGATCCTGGAAAGGATCAAAGCTACTTCTTATGCCAATTAAGTCAAGAGCAACTCTCCAAAGCATTATTCCCGATAGGCCATTTGCAAAAATCTGAAGTGCGCGAAATCGCTCGTGAGGCTGATCTTGTGACTGCAGAAAAGAAAGACTCACAAGGGTTGTGCTTTATAGGGAAGGTACGCTTACCAGATTTCTTGCAACAAAAATTGGAGCCGAAACCGGGTACAGTTTGGGAAATACCTCGAGACGCGCCGATGTTGGATGAATCGCGCGAAGGATTAATGGAACAATCAAAGGCTTTTGACTTCCACCCTAAACACGGATTTAAGCGCGGTAAGCATAATGGTGCACATTACTACACGGTTGGTCAGCGCAAGGGATTGAATATCGGAGGCAGTCCATTGCCACTCTTTGTCCTCGGTGTAAATACCACATATAACGCCATTTATGTCGGCCAAGGGGAGGATCATAAAGGACTTTACAGATCGGCTCTAAGGATAGAGCCTTCTGAAGTTCACTGGGTACGCCCAGATTTAGCGCTCAAGGAAGGTGAATCTGCACGATATTCGGCACGTATTCGCTACCGTCAGCCGTTGGTTCCGGTTACTTTACACTGTAAGGATGGTTCAATTTTTGTGGCATTTGATTCACCTGAAAAGGCAATCACTCCGGGGCAATTCGCTGCTTGGTATGATGGTGAGGAACTCATCGGCTCAGGTACTATAGCAGAATAATATGAAAACTTTCGCTGGAATCTTCATCTACTTCATATCATGCGTCACATTAATCGCACAATCTGATGTAGATGCTTTCAGCGTATATTTTACTCAGAAGCCATATACCGTTAGCGATTTTATTGCAACGGATATTCTTTCAGAGAGGGCACTTGAACGCAGATCTCTTCAAAATATCGAAATTGACGCAACGGATTTACCTATTCCTAGAGAACGCTTAGAGGCCGTACAAAACAGAGTATCGACTATCGGGCATTGCTCAAAATGGCTAAATGCCGTTTATGTGGAAGCTTCAAGAGAGCAAGTGTTAGATCTACTTGCTTTGGACTTCGTTGAAAATGTTGTTCCAATCTCTGGAGGTACCGCTCCACAAACGGATGCCATTCTTCCGCAGAAGGTATATGGATCTTCATTAGATCAAATCAGTCAAATTAATTTGAATCGCGGACCACATGCCAACGGTCATTACGGACGCTCCAAGCTCATCGCTGTATTAGATGCCGGTTTCGCAGGTGCTAAAAGTGTTTCTTTCTCTGACGAGTTTAATCTAGTGGCTACCAAGAATTTCGTTACGGGTGGAACCGATGTTTATACGGGAAATGGTTCTCATGGTTTCAGTGTTCTCTCATGCATGGCAGCGAATAAAGATGGTGTATATGTAGGTAGTGCTCCAGAGGCTTCCTATGCTTTAATCACCACAGAGTACATTTGGAGTGAGACGCCTCAAGAAATGTTCAATTGGGTTGCAGGGGCTGAATATGCAGATTCACTCGGCGCGGATGTCATTAACAGTTCATTAGGGTATTATGAGTTTGACGACCCTGCTGATAGTTACACCATCGATGATCTTGACGGCAGAACGAGCGTTATCACATTAGGTGCATTGGCAGCGGCTCGTAAGGGGATTTTAGTGGTGACTAGTGCTGGAAATGCTGGGGGAGGTCCTTGGAATAAGTTGACTTTTCCTGCCGACGCAGACTCAGTACTAACAGTAGGTGCGGTAAATTCGTTCGGAATGGCGGCTGATTTTTCCTCTAGAGGATATACCGTAGATGGGCGAGTTAAACCTAATGTTTGCGCCTTAGGAGTTGGAGCGAGTGTGTATAGATCTGATGGTGAAATCACACAAGGGAATGGTACAAGCTTTTCTTCTCCGATCATGGCAGGAGCTGCGGCCTCACTTTGGGATGCGATTCCAAATGCTTCTGCTCAACAAATCATTAAGGCACTAGAGGTGAGCAGTTCTCACTTCTACGGGCATAACGAAAGAATAGGCTATGGCATTCCCAATCTAGCCTTCGCAGAAAGATATTTACGCACCTTAGTAAATGGATCTGCTCCTGAAGTGGTGGTTTATCCTAATCCATTCCCTGATTATGTAGAACTGTTTTTACCCGATGGCAAGGTCGAAGACATACATATCGAATTGCGTGATTTGTACCATAGATCCTTGGTCAAAACGGTGCTAAAAAACAAGAGGTACCAAGCCCTTTGGGCTCCTGGAGATCACATCCCTGCCGGAACTTATTTCTTGTTTATAGAGCGTGGATCTTACACAGGTGTGCAGCGAATTATTAAGCTCCAATAATCACATCTTAAAAAAAGGCGTGTGTTAATCGCCAAAGAATCCTTTCATCACTTTGCGCAAGCCAACCACCGCCATTCCAGCTCCGGTTGCCATGATTGCTAGAGATATTGCAGTCCAATACCACGCACCAGTAGTTCCTTTTCCTACAAAAAGAGCCGGTCCCACAAAAATGAAGGGAAAAGACCAAGCAAGTCTAAATAAACCTGCAACGATGAGATCTTGATTACTTTTTGGCATCTGTCAAAACTTTAACAGCTTCTCGTACACTACCCACTTCGAGTAGCTTTCTCTTAGCCTCTTCATATTCACTGCCCGTCTCCTCCATAATCATACGAGTACCGCGTTCTATGAGCTTGTCGTTAGAAAGCTGCATATCAACCATTTTATTTCCTTTAACATGACCTAGTTTGATCATGAGCGCAGTGGATATCATATTCAAAATCATCTTCTGAGCCGTTCCCGATTTCATTCGTGTACTTCCAGTAACGTACTCAGGACCTACAATGGCGGCCAATTCATGATCTACAGCACTTCCTAATGGGCTATTTTCATTGCAAGTGATTGCCGCAGTAAGCAATCCTTGCTTCCGAGCTCGTTCAACACCACCAATAACATATGGAGTAGTGCCCGAGGCTGCAATTCCCACTATAATATCCGTGCTTTTTAGCTTGTGCTCTTGTAAGTCTAGCCAAGCTTGACTTTGATCATCCTCAGCATTTTCCACTGCTTTTCTAATGGCGCTATCACCACCGGCAATCAATCCCACTACTATACCGTGATCTACACCAAAAGTAGGAGGACATTCACTCGCATCTAAGATGCCCAGTCTTCCAGAGGTCCCTGCACCGATGTAGAACAATCTTCCACCTTGTTCCATACGCACATAGGCTTCATTTATGAATACCTCAATATTGGGTAGGATTCTTTCAACGGCCATAGCCACCTTTTGATCCTCGCTATTGATTCCTTCGAGAAGTTCTAAGGTGGATTTGAATTCTAATCCATCGTGTAATGACGAAGCCTCTGTAGTCCGCATCAATTCATTTTTTTAAGCTTGGCCATATAGAAACCATCATTGTTGTGAGCCGGATGCACAGTGCGCTCTTCAACCAAAATGAAATGCGGATTGTTTTTAAGAAACAATTCTACCTGCTGTGTATTTTCCATCGGTAAAATACTACATGTGGCATACACTAAAATTCCTCCTGGCTTCAGCATAGTAGGGTAGCGGTGAAGAATGTCTGCCTGGACCTCTTCAAGTCGGTCTAAGTGCTCTTGAGCTAATTTCCATTTGGTATCCGGCTCGCGTTTAATGACACCCGTTCCAGAACAAGGCACGTCTAATAACAAATAATCTGCAGTTTCTTCTAATTCTTGAAGAACTCCACGTTCTTCCCAAGCCCTAGTTTCTACGATGCTGAGTCCACTACGCTGGGTTCGTTTCTTTAATTCGCCGAGTTTACGCCCCTCCACATCCATGGCTACTAGCTTCCCTTTATTTTCCATAAGGGCCCCCAGTAATAGGGTCTTTCCACCCGCACCTGCACAAGCATCTATAGTTGTACTGTCCGGAGTGGGATTCAAAAAATGACCGATTTGGGCAGAACCGGCATCTTGAACTTCAAACCAGCCTTGTTTAAAGGCAGGGATATTGTTGAGTTTAGGTCGACCTTCCAAACAAAGCGCTTCAGGAAAAACCGGGTGATCATAAACCGTAATGCCCGCTTCTTCCAATGCCCTAGTTACCGCTAAACGACTTGATTTCAAAGTATTGACTCGCAAATTCACCGTATTCGGTGTATTCATAGCTGCAGCTATAATTGGCCATTGTTCCCCTAGTTGCTCGTGAGCCAACGCATCAAACCAAGTTGCATAACTCTCTTTTTCAGCGATAGTGGTCAGACGTTTGCTTGCCGTTTGAACATCAAAATCTCTGATGGTATCAAATTTTGGCCAATCCGGTAAATCGTAACCACGCCAAAGCCAATACACACCAAAAAGGCGATGCAAGTCTTTTCTTTTAGTCGATGGTTCCTTTTCTAGTAAGGCCCATAGAAAACCCCACCAACGGACCATTTCGTAGGTATGCTCCGCAACAAAGCTACGGTCTCTTGATCCCCACTTCTTATTTTGACGTAGCAGTCTTTCAACCACTTTGTCCGCATAAATGCCTTTTCCAAAAGTCATTTCCAAAGCCTCAAGGACACCTGCGACAGTGTTTGGAAAGAGACGTGGGGAAGGAGTACTCATCTAAATTGCAGGGTATGTGTTAGGATCTTTTTCGTGCATTACAGCATAGATTTGCTCGACCATATCATCTAATGACGGTTTGCTGAAGTAATCACCGTCTGAAGCAAAAGCTGGTCGGTGATCTTTCGAGCTTATGGTCACTGGAGCGCTGTCTAAATAGCGGTAACCATCCTGATCTTCCAGTATATTCTGAAGCAAGAACGCACTTCCACCGCCACGAACATCTTCATCAATGATGATAAGCGTATTGGTTTTCTTCAAGCTTTCACTGACCTGCTTTTCGATATCGAAAGGAATTAATGATTGCGCATCTATGAGCTCAACATCTATACCGAGATTCGCTAGTTCAGATGCAGCTGCCTCAACAATGGTACAATTAGATCCATAGGTAAGTACGGTAACATCAGACCCTTCTCGCATAACCTCCACCTTTCCAATAGGTGTGGTAAACTCAGCGAGATTGTTAGGTAACAATTCCTTTCTACGGTATCCATTCAAACATTCTATAACCAAAGCTGGATTATCAAGCTCCATCAATTTGTTATAGAAGCCGGCAGCTTTAGTCATGTTACGCGGCACAAGAACATACATCCCTTTGATCGAATTGATGATAGTTCCCATTGGAGAGCCACTATGCCAAATACCTTCCAAACGGTGCCCACGAGTACGTACAATAGTAGGTGCCTTTTGTCCGCCTGCAGTTCTGTAATGAACGGTTGCTAAATCATCAGACATGATCTGAAGTGCGTAAAGCAAGTAATCCAAATACTGAATCTCAGCTATTGGGCGCAAGCCACGCATAGCCATACCAATACCCTGACCGAGGATAGTAGCCTCGCGAATACCCGCATCCGAGACACGAGTTTCACCATACTTTAACTGCATTCCTTCTAGTCCCTGGTTTACATCACCGATTTTACCAGAATCTTCACCGAATACTAGTAATTCAGGGTGTTCTTCAAATAACTTATCAAAATTGTCTCTGATGACAATACGAGCATCTACCTTCTCCACGTTTTCATAGTTCGCCGGTGTGTGCTCAAGTAGGTGAGATGCGTCACTGGCACTGTATAAGTGTGAGCTGTAACGTTTCTCTTGCTCTTTAAATTCTTTATCTAACCATGCTTTAAGCGGTGCTGTGTCTACGCGAGAATCTCCTAAAACGGTGCGAAGTGCTTTGCGAACTGCCTTAAACGAATGTGCGACCTCCACATCTTCTACAGCCTCAAGTTCTGTAATGATTGGAGTTACAAATATTCCCTTTTCACCCTGAGTTTGCAATGCTTTCAATAATGGCAACACTTCATTTCTCAAGGCTATCGGTTGGCTTTGGTAAATCTTCCAAGCTTCCTTCTTTCCTTCGCGAGCGGCTTTTTTTGCTTCTTTAGTGATGTTTTCAAGTTCTTCTGCAGTGGCAATACCTTGTGCCTGCATCCACTCGCCAAACTTCAAAATACAGTCGTAGTCTTTCTCCCACTGAAGACGCTCAGCAGATTTGTAGCGCTCATGAGAGCCCGATGTACTGTGACCTTGCGGTTGTGTCATACCCTTCACGTGAATCATCACCGGGACGTGCTCCTCACGTGCCACCTTTGACGCTTGCATGAACGTGTTGATCAATGCCGTGTAATCCCATGCATCAACCACGAAAATATCATATCCTTTACCGTGTTGATCGCGCTGAAATCCCTTTAGAATTTCACTAATGTTTTCTTTTGTAGTCTGGTACTCGGCACCAACGGAAATTCCATACTCATCGTCCCAAACAGAAATGACCATAGGAACCTGAAGAACTCCTGCAGCGTTAATGGTTTCAAAGAATAATCCTTCAGAAGTGGATGCATTACCAATGGTTCCCCAGGCAACTTCATTACCATTCTTTGAAAATTTCTCAGAGCCTTCAAATGAAACCTCCTTGTACACTTTAGACGCTTGCGCAAGTCCTAAAAGGCGCGGCATTTGCCCTGCAGTAGGGCTGATGTCAGAAGAGCTGTTGTATTGCTCGGTTAGGTTGACCCAGTTGCCTTGCTCATCCAAGCTACGAGTGGCGAAATGACCATTCATTTGGCGACCACCAGCCATAGGCTCGTGTTTTACGTCAGTAACTGCATAAAGAGAATTGAAGAACTTTACAGCATCCAACTCACCAAGAGCCATCATAAACGTCTGATCTCGGTAGTATCCACTGCGGAAATCGCCTTTTTCAAAGGCTTTAGCCCAAGCGATTTGTGCCAATTCTTTACCGGCTCCAAAAATTCCAAATTTCGCTTTACCCGTCAATACTTCACGACGCCCCATTAAAGAACACTCTCTAGAGAGTACTGCGGTATAGTAATCGTTCTTGATTTCTTCTTGGTATTCTTGGTAACTGATTTCTTTTTGCTTTTCTGTCATCTGTGATAGGTTGATTAGAGTGGGTTATTTCTCTTTGCTACAAATATAAGGCAGAAGTTGGCCTACATAATTCGTTTGAAAACAAACAACACGAAGAGGGTGATCACTATGAGCAGTAGCACCTGTATTCCTCCGCTTTTGTAATGCACTTTATGCAAACTCAGGTCTTTGCGGTAACTAAAAAATAAATAGGTCAAGAAACTAATAGCGAAGATGCCAGCAAATATCCAATGTCCGGTTGTAATGTTTTCCATCCGACAAATTTACTTTCTTTGAAGGGAAAATAGATACTTATGAAGAAGCAAATCGCTCACGTAGAAAAGTTCCATGACACATTTGGGATACCCAATGAATATGCACCAGTCGCTACGATACGAAAAGAACTGATAGAATTGCGTTTCAAGCTCATGGCAGAAGAGAATGAAGAATATCTTGAAGCGGCCTTAAAGGGCGATAGGATAGAGGTTGCGGATGCCCTTGGTGATATGCTTTATATTCTTTGCGGGACCATTCTGAGTCACGGAATGCAAGACAAAATAGAGGAGGTTTTTGAAGAAATTCAGCGCAGTAATATGAGTAAATTGGGACCAGATGGTATGCCCATCTATCGTGAAGACGGAAAAGTGCTCAAGGGACCCGGATATTTCAAGCCGAATATAAAAGCTATTCTTTCTGGGGACTAGGCCGGACTTGATCCATAGTTGTGCGCTCAGAAAAGCGTGGAGTGCAACCTTCGAGCTTTGCTGAAGATTTGCCACCGTATTCCCAAGGCAGGTATTGGGCATCAACGGATTTAGAGGCACGTACTCGATCGACAGCGCCCTCTTTGAAGCTGGTTTGAATGAAAGAACAAGCGGTAGTATTGATACCATCCGGTAGCGCTTTACCCGAAAAGTTGTGCATGATGCTTTGCGCATTTCCTTCGAGGTAAATTTGACTTAATTGATCATCAACAAAACTGCCGTAGAGGTACTTGCCGGAGGCTGCATCAAAGAAGGCTGAATCTTCGGTTCGAGAAACAATACGCACCTTTTGATGCAAATAGAGACTGTCTATTTTTTTATCGACCATCATCAGCACTGCGGAATCGCACTGAAATTGGCTCTTGTTGCTCCAGAGTATTGGAGCGGGATAGAGGGCCAATTCTTCCTTCGATTCTGAGTAGGAAAAGTATTCGCTACGCCCTTGGAATTCATTGCTTAAAAATGCGGTTTTTCCTATCATTCTAATGTTTCGATAGCCCAAGCTGTCCTCGCGAATACGCAGTGTATCGCCCACGGCAAATATGGTATCTGAGTCCATACTTTGTTTGTAGTAAACCGGGGAAGCTGCATCTACAAAATTGGGCTCCTTGATGTAATACATGTATGCACTTTCCAAAACAAATCCCTGAGCTGAATCTGCTACTAAAGCTTGATTGAATAGCTCTCCGGATTCTTCGCTTAGATTGTATGCTACGGAATCCGCAAGAATGAGAGACTTTGGTGATTCAATTCGGGCTCCTCGGCCTAGGTTAAGCTGGGTATCGTCTGCGTTGTAGCTGCCTAAATTGCAATAGATCTGAGCGCTGTCACGATACAGCTTACTTGGCCCCAAGAATCGGTAGGTGTTTCTATTGGGGAAATAGAGTAGTGTGTCGGTAAATAATTGGTATGACGAATCAATTGCCTCTACCTGTCCGCGCAATCTAATCTGCTCTAAACGTGTGTTGTAGATACCTTTATCTGAAGTTATTTTTAAGTTTTTTCTGTACAAGGTACTGCGCGTTAGATAATACGCATTATGATTGTTTCTGTCGTAACGAAGTGCAGAAGTTTTTAACGTGGAATTCGGCGTACTTAGCACTACATCATTGGATATAGTAAACAATCGCTGCGCTCCATCATAATGCAACGTCTTACCTCTTATGGTGGTGGTATCTGCTTGAACGATACGAACATTACCGAAGGCATCGAAGATGTTCTCTGGCTGACGAAGAACAGCTGAATCACAGTACATCTTGGCTTCATCTTGTTGCAAGCCGACATTCCCCCTGAGATAATACACACGGGAGTCAGAATCCTCTTTTACGATATCTGTAATATCACTGCTGAGGATACGAATTTTTGTCTGCGCACCACCATGAAAAGGTAGTGCGGAAAAAAGGGCCACACAAAAAAGTATGGCCCTGCGCATTATCTTAAAATGGTTTGTGCACGATCTGGCCCAACACTCACTAAGGTGATAGGAACACCTACAGCTTTCTCAATGTAGTTGATATAGGCTTTAAACGTTTCCGGGAATTCCTTCTCATCGGTCATTTTGGTGAGGTCCTCGTCCCAGCCTGGAAGCTCAGTTAAAATGGGCTCTATGAGATCCTCTTGTAGTTTGTAGGGTAAATGTTCAATAACCTCATCCTTGTATCGATAAGCTGTACATATCTGAATAGGACCTACACCGCTTAAGACGTCTGATTTCATCATCATTAGCTCCGTAACTCCGTTCACATCTATAGCATACTTCAATGCCGGAAGGTCCAACCAACCACAACGACGAGGACGTCCTGTAGTTGCGCCAAACTCATGGCCTTGAGCCTGTATCGTTTCACCAATCTTGTCGTTTAGCTCTGTAGGGAATGGACCAGAACCAACACGAGTACAATAGGCCTTGAAAATACCGTATACGTTCTTAATTCTGTTTGGAGCAACGCCTAAACCGGTACAAGCACCGGCACAAGTAGTGTTCGATGAGGTAACAAAAGGATAGGTCCCAAAGTCAATATCTAGGAGGGTACCTTGTGCACCTTCGGCAAGAATAGTACGACCATCACGAATAGCGTCATGAATATAGGGTTCGCTATCGATGATTTGCAGTGATTTCAAATATTCAATCGCTTCAAACCAAGTGCCTTCGAGCGCTTCTAGATTGTACTCAAATTCTGGGTAACCACTAAGCAACTGCTTGTGCTTGTTGACCAAGGCTTCGTAAAGCTCTTGGAAATTTTCAAGTTGAATGTCTCCGACGCGCAAGCCATTGCGGCCTGTTTTATCCATATAAGTTGGTCCAATACCCTTCAGGGTAGAACCAATCTTTTTCTTACCCTTTGCTGCTTCACTTGCTGCATCTAGCAATCGGTGAGAAGGAAGAATCAGGTGAGCTTTACGGCTAATTTTCAAACGGGATAAGACGTCTGGCTCTTGGGCAATCAATTTGTCTAACTCGCCCTTGAAAATAACCGGATCGATTACCACTCCATTACCAACAATATTCTCTACGTTTTCGTGGAAAACTCCAGATGGGATGGTGTGTAAAACATGCTTTTTACCTTCGAACTCTAAGGTGTGACCGGCATTCGGACCTCCCTGGAATCGAGCGATAATGTCATATTTTTTCGTCAGTACGTCAACGATTTTTCCTTTTCCTTCATCTCCCCATTGGAGACCTAGAAGTACATCTACAGCCATATTATTTTTGGTTTAGGTCCTGTTTCTTTTTTGCGTAAAAGTAAAGACTGTGACTCTCCACTTCTACATTAAAGACCTCTTCGATTGTTTTCTTAATATTTTCTATACGCGGATCACAAAATTCAAAAACCTCACCGGTATCACTCAGTATAACGTGATCGTGTTGTTTGTTGAAATAGGATTTCTCGTAAAAACTTTGATTTTGTCCGAACTGGTGTTTACGAATTAAACCACAAGTAAGGAGGAGCTCTATGGTATTGTACAATGTAGCTCTAGACACGCGGTAATTCTTCTCCTTCATGGAAAGGTACAAGGTTTCTACGTCGAAGTGATCGTCGCTTTCGTAAACCTCGTTGAGTATTGCGAAGCGTTCCGGAGTTTTACGCTGATTGTTCTGCTCCAGATAACGGCTAAATACCTCTTTTACTTGTTCTTGTGCCTCTATTGTTGTACTCATGTGAGAACTAAAGCGCTAAAATACGTCTATCTGTTGAATTTACCCACTCTATTAACGGTGCTTATTCCTTCAAGTGACTTGATATTGTTAATAGTATCAGTGAGGGCCACTTTATCAGCGACTTCGATGGTCAATTGACCTGTGAATAACCCATCATCAACAGAAAAAGAGATAGCCTTAATATTGATGTTTAAGTCATTCGAAATCACTTTTGTGACATCATTTACGATGCCGAGACGATCCATTCCTTGAATCTCGATATTCACCGTAGAAGTGCTTGCCTTCTGATCGATCCATTTTGCCTTCATGACCCTGTTCGCAAATCGACTTTGAAGCAATACCGAGTTTGGACAATCGTCTCGATGCACTTTAAGCCCGTCAGCAGTAGTGACAAAGCCAAATACACGATCGCCTGCAACTGGATTACAACATTTTGCTAGCGTATAATCCAGATCTTGTTCATCTGTTCCAAAAACGAGTTGGTGTTTCTCAGAGACTTCTTTAGGCTTATTTAGTTTGGTCTTGGCATAGCTGCTCTTGACGATACGTTGCTTAAAATAGTTGACTAAACCCGAGGTTTCACGAGCATATTGACGCAACTTTTTATTGTCAATCACACCAAGTCCGACCTTGTAGTACAACTCATCAGGGTTCTTTAGACCAAAGTAGTTCACGAGCTTATGTATGTTGCTCGAGGTCGCCTTTAGTTTTAAAACTTTCAACTTACGCTCGAGTACCATGTATCCTTGACCCGTAACCAATTGCTTTTCTTGCTTGAGCGCTCGTTTTATACGTTGTTTGGCCTTTCCCGTTTTCACAAAGCTCAACCAATCTTCCTTGGGCTCTTGCTTGACAGAGGTCAATACTTCGACCTGGTCACCTGACTTTAGAGGAGAACTCAATGGCACAAGCTTGCCGTTTACTTTAGTCCCTAGGCATTGGGCGCCAACCTCACTGTGAATTTCAAAGGCAAAATCCAATGCAGTAGCTCCCTTGGGAAGCGATACCATTTTACCCTTAGGAGTAAAAACGAAGATTTCAGAAGCAAAAAGATTCATCTTGAAATTCTCAATGAAGTCTTCGCTATCATTATCCGGATCTTCCAAGAATTCTCGAATGCGCTTCAACCAGTTGTCTAAGGTATTTGAACCGGAGCTATCCTCTTTGTATTTCCAGTGTGCAGCAAATCCATTTTCGGCTATATCATCCATACGACGAGTTCGGATTTGAACCTCGACCCAATGTCCTTCAGGACCCATTACAGTGGTATGCAAACTCTCATAGCCATTGCTCTTAGGAGAAGAAATCCAATCCCGAAGACGTAGGGGGTTCGGACTGAAATTTTGTGTAACTAGAGAGTAAGCCTTCCAACAATCCGCTTTTTCCATCTCTAATTCTGAATCAAGAATGATGCGGATGGCATACTTATCATAAACTTCATCAAAACTTACCTTTTGATTCCGCATTTTACGTCGAATCGAAAAAATACTCTTGGTCCGTTTTTTTATGTCGAATTTGAGTCCGGCCATCTCCAACTCATGTCCGATGGTTGATGTAAACTTCTTAAGATAGGAAATATCACCAAGAGCCAATTCATTCATTCGCTCTTCTATTTCGTGATACATATCTGGCTCCGTATACTTCAAAGCCGTGTCTTCTAATTCTGTTTTGATTTTATACAACCCAAGGCGATGGGCCAAAGGCGCATATATAAAGAGTGTCTCAGAAGCTTTGGTAAGCTGTTTGTGCGAAGGCATGCCATGCATGGTTCTCATGTTGTGCAATCGGTCCGCTAGTTTGATGAGGATCACACGAACATCATCTGAAATAGTCAAAAGCATTTTGCGGTAATTCTCAAGCTGCATGCTACTCTCCATGCTTGCAACACCAGAAATCTTTGTTAAACCATCGATGAGACGCGCAATGTTGACATTGAACATAGATTCTATATCCTCTAAGGTATAGTCGGAATCCTCAACGACGTCATGCATGAGCGCCGTAGCAATACTAGTCGGTCCCAATCCTATCTCCGTCGCTACGATTTGAGCCACCTCGATAGGGTGGGTGATGTAGGGCTCACCGGTCTTTCGACGCACACCTTTGTGTGCATCTTGAGCAATATTAAAAGCCTTAGTAATCAGAGCTTTATCTGATTCCTCCGTTTTGAATTCTATGCTGTTTAAGAGGTCTTGAAAAGCAGCATCAACTATGGCTTTATCTTTTAGTTCTTGGTCGGTCATGGAAGCTGAAGGAGGTTAGTCGATTAGAAAAATCGTGGGTCGTTTATGAATGTCTGGAAAGTTACCTATCCAATTAGAAATGGTTTTGGTTTGAATGAATTCTGTCTCCAGACTAATATCACTTGCTATGCACAATTTAGTTTCAGGGTGTAGCACCTTGATTAACTCCTCCAATAATTTTCCGTTTCGGTAAGGAGTCTCCATGAAGATCTGAGTAATACCATCTCTAATTTCCTTTTGCATGATTTGGAACGTACGCTTGCGCATATTCCCATCAAAGGGCAAGTATCCTCTAAAAGTGAATTGTTGACCGTTGAATCCACTAGCCATTAAAGCGAGAAGAATAGAGGAGGGGCCTACACAAGGTTTCACAGCGATTCCCTTGCGATGAGCGATACTTACTATTTCCGCACCCGGATCAGCGACACATGGCACACCAGCCTCAGATATAATACCGGCATCTTTACCTTGTTCAACAGGCTTTAAAAAAAGAGGAAGATCCAAAGGATCTGTTTGTTTGTCAATGATTTCCATGATGATTTCTCGCTGATTCTTTTCTGGCAAGAGTCGTTTAATGTATGCACGAGCAGTACGTTCATTTTCAACGATGAAATAAGTGAGTTCATCAATTTTCGAAATCACATCAGCAGGGATAATTTGGGAAAAATTGTCCTCGCCTAAAGTATTTGGGAGTAAGTATATGGTTCCACTCATAATTGGTTCTCTAAAAATTTGGTGATACTCTTCTCAAGCATATGATAAACACTTTCAAAACCTTCACTGCCGCCAGTGTAGGGATCGGGAACTTGACGGTTTTCCCCAGGATATGCTTCATTCATGATCAAACGAACTTTGGACTTTAATGCATCATCCGGAGCCAATTGTAGTAAGTTGGAGTAATTCGAACTGTCCATAGCGAAAATGATATCGTAGTAATAAAAATCATCAACAACAACTTGGCGTGAACGCTGCGTGTCAATGTCTATTCCGTGTGATCTCGCGGTTATTATACTACGCGTATCAGGGCGTTCGCCAGCATGCCAGCTCGAAGTGCCGGCCGAGTCAATCTCCCAATGCTCAGGAGCGTAATGTTCCAAAATCCCATGTGCTAATGGTGAACGACAGATGTTCCCCAAGCAAACCATCAATATCTTCATAAATAAAAAAGAGTCAGTACCCGAAGATACTGACTCTTTCTCGCATTCGTCATTAGAATTTAAGCGAGTGTAAGTCTCTTTTGTAAATCTTCAACGTACGTTTTAAAACGCTTGTCGGTTTCTTTTAAGTTGTTCACTGTTCTGCAAGCATGTAGAACCGTAGCATGATCTTTATTCCCACATTGTTGACCGATAGAGGCAAGGCTATTTTTGGTCAATTGTTTCGAGAAATACATGCTCAATTGGCGTGCTTGTACAATTTCACGCTTTCTCGTCTTGCTCTTGAGCATTTCTAGCGGCATGTCGAAATAATCGCAAACCACTTTCTGAATAAAGTCAACACTGATTTCACGCGTCGTACTCTTCACAAATTTATCTACCATACTCTTGACAAGCTCCATGGTAATTTGCTTTTTATTCAATGATGCCTGAGCGAGAATACTAATCAATGCACCTTCGAGCTCTCTGATATTAGAGTTGATTGATTGAGCAATGTACTCGACTATGTCTTGATCTATCTCAATACCGTCATTGTACAATTTCTTCATCAAAATAGCCACACGGGTCTCTAAGTCAGGCTTTTGTAAATCTGCACTCAATCCCCATTTAAACCTAGAAAGGAGTCTCTGCTCCATTCCCTGCAACTCAACGGGTGCACGATCAGAAGATAGAATGATTTGACTTCCGTTTTGATGTAGATGGTTGAAGATCTCGAAGAACACATCCTGTGTCTTTTCCTTACCTGAGAAACTTTGCACATCATCAATGATCAACACATCGATCATTTGATAGAAGTGTACGAAATCATTTTTCGTGTTGTTGCGAATACTATCTATGAACTGCTGTGTAAACTTCTCAGCACTTACATATAGGACTGTCTTCTCGGGATAATTGTCCTTGATCTCTACGCCAATAGCATGTGCTAAATGGGTCTTACCTAAACCAACACCACCATACAGCATGAGTGGATTAAAAGAGGTGCCTCCAGGATTATTGCTTACTGCCATACCTGCTGAACGCGCTAGACGGTTACAATCTCCTTCTATAAAGTTTTCAAAGGTGTAGTTAGGATTGAGCTGAGAATCAATATTCAATTTCTGCAGTCCAGGGATCACGAATGGATTCTTGATGCCCTTTTCTGAACCTAATTTCACAGGCATGTTCACGCTTTGAGCGGGGTGTTTTTTTCTGCCTGAGCTTGGTAATTTCATTGTCGGCGGATTGATATTGTCGTAGGTGTTCTCCAACACGATACTGTATACCAATTTAGCTTCCTTTCCTAAAGGCTTGGTAATCGCCGCTTTAAGAAGTGAGATGTAGTTCTCCTCGAGATACTCATAAAAGAACTTCGAAGGTACCTGTACAGTGAGGACAGATGCTTGAAGTTTTATCGCCTTGATCGGTTCAAACCAAGTAGTAAAGCATTGTTGGTCAACGTTATCCTTAATAAACTCTAAAGATTGTTCCCAAACTGCATTAACGCTTAAATCCATGGTCAGTAAAAATTCTCCCTTGAGTTGTTCAAGCTCAAGGTTTATATTGTGTGTTTTCAAAAAATTTCAGGGGTGAGCTCCGCAACCGATACACGGTCACTGTAGCACATGACAAATGTGTTGATAAAATCCTTCTGAAAAAAATTTTTTCACCCTTGTGTTAATAAAAAGTTTTTCTATAGGGATATGTAATTCGTTGAAAATCAACAATTAGTATAAACCACCAAATATTTTTAGTATGAGTTACTCAATATCCTCGTTATTGTTGAAAAATGCTCACGGTATGAGACACTTAACGTCAGAATAGGAAGTCAACAAACGGTAAATTGGGCACTTATGAAAGAATTCCTTTTACAAGATTATCACAAATTGAGACCTCGTTATTCTGAGACCGATCAGATGGGAGTAGTCTATTATGGAAATTATGCTACTTATTTCGAAATAGGCAGGGTTGAATTACTTCGGAAAATAGGTTTGACTTACGCCGAAATGGAAAAGGAAGGAACCATGCTTCCCGTAGTTCACCTATCAGTTGATTTCAAAAAAGGAGCACGATATGATGAGGAAGTCATCTTGGAAACGAGTATTACAGAGTTACCTACAAGAAAGATATCATTTTACCACCACCTAAAAAATACTGCAGGTAAAACCCTAGTTACAGG
>Ga0102954_1000139_pt1 | contig 20818 bp, 32 predicted proteins | sample SalPonA_C_H2O_MG_FD_78511 | JGI IMG/M metagenome (GOLD analysis project Ga0102954, IMG submission 78511) | Water microbial communities from South San Francisco under conditions of wetland restoration - Salt Pond MetaG R2A_C_H2O_MG | ecosystem: Environmental > Aquatic > Non-marine Saline and... | reverse complement strand
TGCTGTGTTTATCAGTGTTGAAGAGTCTCAAGTTGCTGCTAACCGCGCTAAAGGATTTAAAACTCCAGGTTGGTATGTTTACTATACAGATGGCACTCGTCACCACGCAGAATGTCTAGTACCGATGAAAGTTGCCCAAGTTGATGCTGGCGATGCTGGTGTAACTGGTAATACTGCAATAGAAGATACTATCGCAGCTGATAGCTAAGATTAAGTAGTTATTATGATATTGACAGAATCAACCTTTCTGTTATACGCGGCGCATTTTTATGACAATCCTCACTGCTCTGACGTTACAGAGTTTGAAGAGGATTTGAAAAGATTTCAGTATTTACGTAAACTATTTGGTAGATACAGACAAGATCAAGACCTAAAAGAAAGGTTGATTCTTAATCATTTGATTATCATATATAATGTGTTTGGACCAGAAGCTACTAATATGTTATTCATGAAACTTCATGAGTATCACGAATACTTAAAACCGTTTGTAGAATATTTAAATTTCATGCCTGCTGTTATCGTCTATGATGACGTTTCTTTAAGTCGTGAAAATATATTAGCAGATGAATATATAGTAGAGAAACTTAAAAGGATCTAACGAATGGTAGTCGATTTATTTCTAGTATACCAATTTATTCGTCGCCTTGCTACGCCTTTTGAAAAGTGGGATGCTTATAAAGAAGGTGTAATTGACAAAGATGGTAAGGTAATTGTAGATAAGAAAGATCGTACTCCAGCTCAGAAAAAATCCTGGAAGACTTTTGATGTAATGATTGCTAATATTAAAAAGTTATTAGCCAAAGTTCCTGGTGGTAGCTCTAGACTAGCTTCATATGCTGCTGCATTATACCTTATTAGGGAATGGAACCATTTCTCAAATAATTCTTTATTAACAGAAGATGTTACTGAAGAACAGATTAATGAATCTTTATCTTTATTTTCTGAGGCATACCTCAATTATACCACACTAGCAGAAGCTGTCAACCCTTTTGATGAAGAAATTGCAAATAATGTTGGCAGTGGTAATATTGCTGGTATGGATGGTGGTCATATGTCCAAGGAAGCTCAAAAAAGATGGACAAAACAAAATAAGTCTAAAAAGAAAATAGTAAGAGCTATTATTGGAAAGAGTAACTAATGATTACATTAGAACAATTTAGTATGATGATTCCTGCAAACAAGGAACCGGCAACATGGTATAAAGATGCTATTCCTATGTTTGAAGAATATGGAATTACAACAGATTTACGTATTGCAGGTTTTATGGCTCAATGTGCGCATGAATCTACGGACTTTACTGTATTAGAAGAAAATCTAAATTACAGTGAATCAGCTTTAAACAGAGTTTTTAGTCGTTACTTTGGGCCTAGAAAGGAAGATGCTAGTGAATATGCTCGCAATCCTGAAAAGATTGCTAACTATGTCTACATGGACAAGAATAGATCAAAATCCGGACGCTTGGGTAATACAGAGTCTGGCGATGGGTGGAGATTCCGCGGTCGTGGCATTAAGCAACTTACTGGCCGCACAAACTATGAAAAATTCGGCAAAACAGTCGGAATGTCTGCAGAAGAAGCAGCAGAATACGTAGCAACTCCAAAGGGTGCTTTAGAATCAGCATGTTGGTTTTGGAAAACAAATAAACTAGAAAAGTTCGCCGATAAAGACGATATTGTAGGGTTGACAAAGAAAATCAATGGTGGTACTATTGGTTTAGAAGATCGTGAAAAACGATATAAAGATGCTAAAGCTATTTTAGCCGGTAAATGCGTAAAGAGTGAAGAAACAAGAACTCTGCGTAAAGGAATGGAAGGCAAAGATGTTAAACGCATGCAAAAATTCCTCGGCGTAGAAGCTGACGGTGTATTTGGCTTTGGCACATTGACCGCTCTTAAGAAGTGGCAAAATAAAAATGGTCTATTGCCAGATGGTATTGCTGGACCTGCTACTTTGGCAAAAATGTACGGTTAATAAATAGAATAACGAATTAAACAAAAAGGAGATATAACAATGTCTTTAGAAAAAATCGTAAAAGAGGCACTTGCTGGTCGTCCTCTTGAAATGAAAGAAGCTTTCGAAGAAGTAATGGAAGCTAAAATCATGGCTCGTCTAGAAGAAAAATACGACGAAATGATGGGTGTTGAACTTGATGAAGAAGTTGAAGACCTAGGAGAAGACGTCGAAGATCTAGCAGAGTCTGATGACGAAGATGAAGACGAAGAAGATGATGAAGATGATGAAGACGAAGAATTTGAAAACGACGAGTAATCCGTCTTGTTCGGAATGTTTTCTTCAATAAAGATTTATTTCTTTATAGTTCTTTTAGGTTTGGGTGGAGGATTAGTCTGGTACTATAAATCCACCCAAGCTGCTATTATGCAGTTAACGCAGAATAACGCTATTTTAACTGCGACAGTTGATGAAATGGAAGGCATCAACCAACAGAATCTAGAAACTATTAATACGCTAGAATCTGATTATACACAGTCTCTTAATGATTTCAATGAACTACAAGATCAGTTTATCGAAATAAGAAGACAAAATAACGAATTACGAGAAAGGTTAGGCAAACACGAGTTGGATGCACTAGCCTTAGCAAAACCAGTATTGGTAGAAAGAATTATTAACAGAGCATCATCAAAGGCTATGAGATGCTTTGAGTTACTATCTGGTGCTGAATTAACTGATGCAGAAAGGAGCGCTTCGAATGGTAAAGCGTTTAATAGTGAGTGTCCTTGGGTTTATGATGATCTTGTCGCTAACGGCTTGCTCATCGTTCCAGATTCAAGAACCTCCGACAGTAATAACTGAAACTAAAATAGTTAATCCACCCAAGCCAATCGTATCAACTCCAGATGAGTTGACATTACGAGATATAAGTTTTATAATTGTCACTAAAGATAATGTTGGAGACATTTTTGCCAACATAAAAGGTGATAAAGTTTTATTTGCTATTAGTGTTGAAGATTACGAAAAGTTAGCACTAAATTTAAGTGATATAAGATCCTATATACAGCAACAGAAAGAAGTTATAATTTTATACGAAAATGTCTGGAAAAAGGATCCATGAAGATATAAATAATGGTATACCAACCATAATATGTAAATCAAAGTGACACAAGACATTCTGCCCTATTATTAGGGCTTTTAAATGCCAGGGGAAATGCTGTGTCAAGCGAAAAAGACATACAAACCGACATTGCGCTTATCAAAAAAGATGTTAAACAGATAGAGCGCCTATTCAATAAAATCGACACCGCTGTCGATACCATTAATGATATCTCTAAGAAAGTAGCTGTCCAAGGCGAAGTGCTCAAAAATCAGACTGTATGGATTAATGATCTAGAAGAAAGAATAGAACAGCATCGTGAAGAAGATATAAAAAGAACCACAATGATACAAGATCGTTTAGATGAATATCGCGTCTCTTCAAAACAAGATCACCAAAGATTAGCAATTGATTCAGCCCAAAATAGAAAAGAAAGAAACGACGAAATAATGGGTGAATTAGCTAAAATGAATATTCATATAGATAAACGAATGAGTACACTCGACGAACGTATTGAAGGACTCGAAGATAGAATCGTCGAGCTAGAAAAATGGAAATGGTATATCATGGGTCTTGGTGCAGTTCTACTATTCTTTGCTGCAAAAATCGACGTTGCATCATTATTGGGTTGACACCAGCAGCAATCTGTATATAATGTAACTATATGTGTACTTAACTCAGCTTTTGAGTTATAATGTACCTAATGTAAAACCTTATGGAATACGTTATATTATGGCTGAATTTATTGACATCCAGTATGCACAGATGCTTTCTGGCAGGCTTGAAAACTTCAAGATAAGAAGCACTGCACCTTATAAAATTAACTTCCGCTGCCCTATCTGTGGTGACTCTCAAAAGTCCCGCAGTAAGTCTCGTGGTTGGTTACTCGAACGTGATAATAAGTTTTCTTATTACTGTCATAACTGCGGAGCCAGTCAAGGCTTCAACTTCTTCTTAAAAAGTATTGATCCTCTTCTTTACAACGACTACATTGCTGAAAAGTTTGTTAACAAAGCAAATAACAGTATTGAAACTACTGCTAAAAAAGAAGATGTAACACAATTCAAAACTAAGAAACCAGTCTTTGAATCAAATCCTCTTAAGAAAATTAAGAAGATTAGTCAGTTACAACCAGATCACCCTATTAAGCGCTATATTCAAAAGCGTAAAATTCCAACTAATCATCATTACCGCGTGTTCTTTGCTCAAAAGTTTAAGACTTGGATTAATACTATCATACCAGATAAATTTGATCCTGCGAAGATTGGTAAGGATGAACCTCGTCTTGTAATTCCTTTCCTTGATGAAAATGGTCAACCATTCGGTGTATCTGCTCGTGGCTTTGATCCTGAAGGAATCAGATATATAACTATTATGTTCGACGAAAGGCCAAAAATCTTTGGTCTTGACAAAGTAAACTTCGAAGAACCATACTATATTGTAGAAGGTGCAATTGATAGTTTCTTCCTAGAAAATGCTGTTGCTATGAACGGCGCAGAAGGCAATACCGGCAGTCTTAGAAATCTAGAAAATGCAGTCTATGTTTTTGACGCCGAGCCTCGTAACAAAGAAATCCATAAACGCATGGAAAAAGTTATCAAAGCAGGTTACAAAATCTGTATATGGCCATCAGATGTTCCTGGTAAAGATATTAATGAAATGTATCTAAATGGATTGACTAATGTTGAAAAAGTCATAGAAGAACATACCTACCACGGCTTACAAGCTGAACTCAAATTTGCCTCTTGGCGCAAGACATAGGAGTCTAAAATGATTAAAGCAATACTAGCTTGTGATGAATCTGGTGGCGTTGGAAAAGAAGGAACTCTACCTTGGCCAACTAACTCTAAAGATCTAAAATGGTTTAAAGAAAATACTTCTGGCCATATTGTGGTAATGGGATCTAAAACATGGTCTGATCCATTCATGCCAAATCCACTACCAAAAAGAACTAATGTAGTAGTTACATCAAAACCGGAAGATCATAAAGGAGCTCATTACTATATTACCGATAATTTAATAGAGAATATTAAAAAGTTATCAGAAGATAATACTGGACTTATTACATGGATTATTGGTGGACCATCAATAATAGAACAATGTCTAGGGATAATTGATGAGTTTTATCTTACGCGAATTTGGGGTGACTATGAATGCGATACATTTTTACCGTTGACAAAAATTCAAACATTGTTTACAATGGCTTATGTTGATATACACCCTGATATAGAATTTGAAATTTGGAGGAAACGTGAAGCAATATCTTGACGCTTTGCAACACATTTTAGATGAAGGTGAACCAGTAACTGATCGTACTGGTGTTGGTACTACAAGTGTATTTGGTTATCAAATGCGCTTTAATCTTCAAGAAGGATTTCCAGCAGTAACTACTAAAAAACTTGCATGGCGTGCTGTAGTAGGCGAATTACTTTGGTTCCTTGAAGGTAGTACTGATGAACGTCGTTTAGCTGAGATTACTTTTGAAAAAAGTCGTGAGAAGCTTTCTGATCGCAATACTATTTGGACGGCTAACGCTGATAAACAAGGTGTTGATCTGGGCTACAAGAACAATACTCTATCAAAAGAATTAGGTCCTGTATACGGATACCAATGGCGCAAATGGGAAAGCTTCAATCCTACTATGGAGGTTACTAACCATATAGATCAGATTCAATATGTAATAGATCAAATTAAAAATAATCCGGATAGTCGTCGTATTATTTTAAGCGCTTGGAATGCTGCTGATATTGATAAAATGGCATTACCTCCGTGTCACACTATGGCGCAATTTCGTGTCATGAATGGTAAGTTATCGTGTCAATTATATCAACGTTCTGCTGATATGTTCCTTGGCGTTCCATTCAACATTGCTTCATATAGTTTGCTTACTCATATGTTAGCTCAAATTTGCGCTTTAGATGTTGGTGATTTTGTGCACACTATTGGCGATGCTCATATCTACAACAATCATTTAGAGCAAGTTAGAGAGCAATTAACTCGCGAACCGATGGAGCACCCAACACTAGAAATGCCAATTTTTAGTACACTAGAACAACTCTTAAAGACTACAACAAGTGATTATAAGTTGCTAAATTATAATCCGATGAAATCAATTCCAGCACCTATGGCAGTATAAATATGATTTACCAGAAAATGATGTATATTATAAAGGAAGAAAAAGAATGATTCAGGTTATCAAACGCGACGGGCGTAAAGAAGATTTAAACATCGAGAAGCTTCATAAAATAGTATTTAACGCTTGTGAAGGTATTACTGGTGTTAGCCCTAGCGATCTAGAAATTCATAGTCAGATCCAGTTCTTTAACGGAATGACTACAAAAGAGATTCAAGAAACTCTTATCAAAGCTGCTTCTGATATGATTTCAGAAGAGGCTCCGAATTATCAAACTGTCGGTGGTCGTCTAATTAATTATGGACTTCGTAAAGAAGTTTATGGCCAGTTTGAACCTATCAAAGTAAAGGAATTAGTAGAACGCAATATTAAATTGGGATTTTATGATCCTGAGCTCATTGACTATTACGATGATGAAGAATGGGATCGTATCGAATCATTTGTAAAACATACACGTGATGAAAATCTTACTTACGTTGCGATGGAACAACTTCGTGGTAAGTACCTAGTTCAAAACCGTGTGACTGGTGAAATCTTTGAAACACCTCAAATGTGTTACATTTTGATTGCAGCTACACTATTTGCTAATTACCCTAAGGAAACCCGTCTCAAGTGGGTTAAAGAATATTATGACGCAGTTTCACTACATGACATTAGCCTACCTACTCCTGTTATGGCTGGCGTACGTACTCCGCAGCGTCAATTTAGTTCATGTGTTCTTATCGAGTCTGATGATAGTTTGGACAGTATTAACGCTACTTCATCTTCAATCGTTAAGTACGTAAGCCAGAAAGCAGGTATCGGTATTGGTGGTGGACATATTCGTGCAATTGGTTCTCCTATTCGTAAAGGTGATGCATTCCATACCGGTATTATTCCTTTCTACAAAATGTTCCAAGCTGCTACTAAATCTTGTTCACAAGGTGGTGTGCGTGGTGGTGCTGCTACAATTTACTACCCATTCTGGCACTACGAAGTAGAAGATCTACTAGTACTTAAGAATAACAAAGGTACTGAAGATAATCGTGTTCGTCATATGGATTACGGCGTACAGTTTAACAAACTAATGTACGAGCGTCTAATTCAAGGAGGCGAAATTACATTGTTCTCTCCATCTGACGTTCCTGGTTTGTATGAAGCATTCTATGCTGATCAAGATAAGTTCCGTGAACTATACGAGAAAGCAGAACGAGCCACAAGTATTCGTAAGAAGAAAGTTAAAGCAATTGAACTATTCTCAAGCTTCATGGAAGAACGTAAGAATACCGGTCGTATCTACTTGCAAAACGTAGACAATGCAAACGATCATGGTTCATTCCTACCTGAGGTTGCGCCAATTCGTCAGTCAAACTTGTGCGCAGAGATTGATCTACCAACTAAACCACTAAAGGATGTAAATGATCCTGACGGTGAAATTTCTCTATGTACTCTAAGCGCTATCAACTGGGGTAATATTAAATCACCTGAAGACTTTGAACGTGCTTGTACTCTAGCTGTTCGTGGTTTGGATGCTCTACTAAGTTACCAAAACTACCCAATTTTGGCTGCTCAACTTTCTACGGAAAAACGTCGTCCAATTGGTATTGGTATCATTAACTTTGCATACTGGATGGCTAAACACGATCTATCTTATCAAAACATTACTAGCAAAGGTCTAGAATTAATCGATGAATGGGCTGAAGCATGGTCTTACTACCTAATTAAAGCTTCTGCTGATTTGGCTACAGAGCAAGGTGCAATTCCTGGTTTGATGGAAACTAAGTACGGTCATGGTATTACTCCTAACCAAACTTACAAGAAAGACGTCGACGATCTAGTTAAACACAAAGAACGTATGGACTGGAAAGGTCTACGTAAGCAACTTAAAGAAACTGGTATTCGTAACTCTACTCTAATGGCTCTAATGCCAAGTGAAACATCTGCGCAAGTTGCAAATGCTACTAATGGTATTGAACCACCACGTTCTTTGATTTCTATCAAGCAATCTAAACATGGTGTATTGAAACAAGTTGTTCCAGAATACCGTCGTCTAAAAAATAAATATGATTTACTATGGGAGCAAAAATCTCCTGAAGGTTATCTAAAAATTATGGCTGTGTTGCAGAAATATATCGATCAAGGTATCTCTGTTAATACAAGTTATAATCCACAATTTTTTGAAGATGAAAAGATCCCAATGAGTGCACTATTGCAACACTTATTGATGTTCTACAAATATGGCGGCAAACAACTTTACTACTTCAACACCTTTGATGGACAAGGTGAGCTCGATGTCGATAAGATGACTGAAGAACCATTAGCTCAAGGTGAAGAAGATGATGGATATTGTGAAAGCTGCACAATTTAATGTTGACAAAAATTGAATGCTATTGTAATATTAATAAGTTCAATCAACTAATATAAAGGAATAATAAATGGCCAGCGTTTTTGACGTAACTAATCGTGCCGATCATACAACTGTTTCTTCCTTTTTGGACCCCTCCGGGGGTCCTACTATTCAGCGTTATGATACGTTGAAGTATAAGCAGTTTGATCAACTAACAGATAAGCAGTTGGGTTTCTTCTGGCGTCCAGAAGAAGTAGATATCTATCAAGATGCTAAAGACTTTAAAAGTCTAACTGAACATGAACAGCATATTTTTACTTCTAATTTAAAACGCCAAATCCTACTTGATTCAGTACAAGGTCGTGCGCCTGCAGAAAGTTTTGGTTCTATTGTATCTTTGCCAGAATTAGAAAACTGGATTATTACATGGACTTTTTCTGAAACAATTCATAGCCGTTCTTACACTCATATCATTCGTAATATCTATTCTAATCCATCTAAAATCTTTGATGAAATGTTAGATATTAAAGAGATTGTAAGTTGTGCAGATTCTATTTCAGAGTATTATGATCGCTTAATTGAACTATCAGGATACTATAATCTACTAGGTGAAGGTACTCATACAGTTAATGGTAAAGAAATTGTAGTAGATCTATATGAACTTAAGAAACTTCTATATCTTACGCTGATGAGTGTTAACATTCTCGAAGGTGTTCGTTTTTATGTTTCATTTGCATGTTCATGGGCGTTTGCAGAACTTAAGAAGATGGAAGGTAATGCTAAAATCATTAAGCTAATTGCTCGTGACGAAAACGTACACCTTGCTTCTACTCAAATGATGCTTAAACTTCTTCGTAAAGAAGATCCTGATTTTGAGAAAATTGCTCAAGAAACTGAAGAACAATGTGTACAAATGTTTGTTGACGCTGTAGATCAGGAAAAGACATGGGCTGAATATCTATTTAAAGACGGTTCTATGATTGGTCTAAATACTCAATTACTAAGTGAATATATTGAGTTTATTGCTACTAAGCGTATGACTAATGTTAAATTAGACTCTCCATACAATGTTAAAAATAACCCACTTCCTTGGACTCAAAAATGGATTTCTGGTGGCGAAGTACAGGTTGCTCCGCAAGAAACAGAAATTACTTCGTACGTTCAAGGTGGTACTAAACAAGACGTGTCACAAGATACATTTAAAGGATTCTCTCTATGATTAAAATTTATGGCAAACCAAACTGTGGCCAATGCGTTGAAGCAAAAAACATTTGTGAATCGCGTGGTCTAGATTATCAATATCTTTCTTTAGGACAAGATTACTCTAAAGAAGAACTTTTAGATATGTTTCCGGGAGCTCGTCAGGTTCCACAAATTGTTGTAGGTGAAACTAAAGTCGGTGATATCACGGCATTTAAAAAACATATCATACAGTAACAACAAAGGCGTACTTATATTATGAACCAACTTGAGAATGCTTTTTTCAGCGCTTTTAGAAAAAAGGAAACAAAAATGGAAAAAATTAAAAAGGGCATTTGGTTCACACTCGGTATTATATTGCTAGGTGTCGCATATCTAGGAGTTATTTTACCAGGTCTGCCGTGGAGTACGCCTGTACTTGGTGCTGCATTTTGCTTTGCTAAGTCCAGTGACAAATTCCATAGCTGGATTATGAACCATCCAAAATTTGGTCCTTTTATTACTAATTGGTCTAAATATAGAGTGTATCCAACGTATGCTAAATTCTTTATGGTAATTGTAATGTTATCATCGTTAGGCGTTATTTGGTATACTACTGGAAATCTAAAAGCTATACTTTGGACCGGCGGTATGATGGCTTTGATTGTTATTTGGGCATCACGTTATCCTGGATCTAGAGAAGAAGCTGAACGCCGTATTAAAGCTGGCGAAAAAATTGGTTGGTTAAAGTAAATAAATAAAATCAACAACACCCTCCAAGCCTCTTAACAATGCTCACCCCGGAGGGTTACTCTATAAAATGCAATTGATGACGGAGATATAATGTCAAAACGTATCCTTATCACAGGTGGAGCAGGCTTCATTGCCCACCATCTAATTAATCAAGTTCTAAAGCGAACAGACTGGGAAATTGTTACTATTGATCGTCTAGACTATAGTGGCAATCTTAATCGTCTACACGACCTCTTACAAGAACGTACTCCAGAAGAGCGCAAACGCTTACGTACAATCTATCACGATCTAAAAGCAGAATTCAATCCTATGTTGATTGCCGACATTGGTCCGGTTGATATTGTAGCACACCTTGCTGCTGGCTCGCATGTAGATCGTTCTATTGATTTTCCAATGGAATTTGTAATGGATAACGTTGTTGGCACTTGCAACATTCTAGAATTTGCTCGTAAGCAACCTAATCTAGAACGTTTCCTTTATTTCTCAACTGACGAAGTATTTGGACCTGCACCCGTGGGAGTAAAATACGATGAGTACGATCGTTATAATTCTACTAATCCTTATTCTGCTTCTAAGGCCGGTGGAGAAGAACTTGCAGTTGCTTATCAAAATACTTATGATATGCCAATCTATATTACGCATACGATGAACGTATTTGGTGAACGTCAACATCCAGAAAAATACATTCCTATGTGTATTCGTAAGATTCGTGATGGCGAAGTTGTTACAATCCATTCCGATGAAAGTAAAACAATTCCGGGTTCACGTCATTACATTCATGCTGAAGATGTTGCAGATGCTACTCTATTCCTACTCGAGCATGAAGATACATTGAATATTGAAAACAATACGGGCATCAAATGTCCTAAATTCAATATTTGTGGCGCGACAGAACTTAATAATCTAGAATTGGCTCAAATGATTGCCGATGCCCAAGGTAAAGAATTGAAATATGAGTTTGTAGATTTCCATAGTTCTCGCCCAGGCCATGATCTTCGTTATGCACTTAGTGGTGAACGTATGAAGAAAATGGGATGGGAACCGAAACCAGTTCATGAGCGTGTAAAAGATGTCGTTGAATGGACTCTAGCAAATAGAAGGTGGCTCGACGTATGATGTTAGAACAATTTGAAGAACTTATTGATAGAGAATATCAAGCACAACTTAACGCTAATACAGATATAAATGAACATATTTACGATCTTTATCAATTAGCATGCGACTGTAAACATGTTACTGAATTTGGTAGTCGTTATGGATCAAGTACGAGGGCCTTTCTTAAGGCCCCAGTTACCCTTAGAGCTTATGACCTAGAATTACATAAGCCTCTTATGGATTTGTTTCAAATGGCTCAATCAGTTGGTAAAGATGTTAAGTATGAGCAAGGTAATACACTTGAAATTGCTGTTGAATCAACTGATATGCTTTTTATTGATACTTGGCATACACAACAGCAATTACGAGCTGAACTAGAACGACACGGTAACATTGCACGCAAATATATGGTATTTCATGATACACATACGTACGGTGTTCGTGATGAATTGCTAGACTGGTCATCTAACCCAGATCGTTCAGCGGTACCTCATCAAGGTTTGTTGCCGGCTGTTATTGATTTTGTGATTGCTAATCCTCAATGGAGATTTAAAAAACACAAGACAAATAATAATGGACTTACTATTTTAGAGAGAGTATCATGAGTTTCTTGCAAACTATTGAACATGAATATATAAATGCAATAAATACATTTTCTAATATAAATGAACATATTGACGAACTGTATTCACTTGCTATGGACTGTGAAAGTGTTAGTGAGTTAGTTAGAAGACCTACTCCTAGCACTATTGCCTTTCTAAAATCTAACGCCAAGTTTAATTCATACAATCCTATAATTCATGATTTTAACTGGGAACACAACATTATTTTAAGGTATAGAGAGCTGTTTGGAATGGCTCAAAAAACTGGTAAAGATGTAACGTTGCATGAAGTTAATCCAAATAATCAACAAGCTATAGACATGGAGCCTGCTGATTTAATGTTCTTTGCACCATGGTGTTCGAACCAAGTTTTGTCACAAGTTCTTAATAGAAATGGTATGAATGCTAAGAAATTTCTAGTTTTTCATAACACGCACGTTTATGGCGTTATTGATGAAAAGATAGATTGGCAATCATTTGCTAACACTAAACATTTACCTAACGAAGGTATTATTCAACCTATTGTTCATTTTGTAATGAATAATCCTTGTTGGAAATTTAAAACTTTTAAAAGCAACAATAATGGTCTTATTGTATTGGAGAGAACACCATGAGAGTAGTAGATTGTTTTCCGTTTTTTGCACCATACGGAGAAGAAATTCTATATCTACGCGTGAATTTGTTGAAAGACGTAGTAGATAATTTTATCATCGTTGAATCAAATAAAACACACAACGGTAAACCGGTCGAGCGTAAATTTTTAGAAATTGCGCAAAAGCAAGGTCTGCCTATGGAAAAAATTATCTACATTGAGCATGATATTCCAGAGACAGAAGATCTAGAAATTACTAAATTAGATCGAATGAATGCTGGTGAACAAAATGCTAATAACCTAGATTCATTGTATTCTCGTGTACGCGAACGTTTACAAAAAGACGCCGTAATGCAGGCTCTAGACCAGTTTGATGATAATGATGTATTCCTATATGGAGATGCAGACGAAATTATTAAACCACAAAACGTTCGTTGGGTTGCTGAAATGGCTCGAGCGCACCAGCATGTTACTCTAAAAATTCCATTGGTATATCTACAAGGTCGTGCAGATTTGCGTGTATATCAAAGAGATGATAGAGGTCCTGCTATGTGGTGGAGAGGCATGTTCTTCGCTACCAAGGCTCAACTCAAAAAGTTCTCTGTTAATAGAATTCGTTGTGGCGCCACTCCACTACCAGTTAAATGGCCTACTCAGGATAACGTAGTTATTCAAGATATGGGTTGGCATTTTGCATGGATGGGCGATCGCGATCAACGTAAAACAAAAGCAACTTCTTTTGCTCACGCTCATGATAATTTCGACTGGCTTGGAGAAGGTACACAGTTCAATGAATATTGGACTAAGCATAATAACGATCCTGTAGAAGGTGGTATTGCACCTGACGGTAATCCAAATCACTTCTTGATGCGTTATCCTATAGAAGAGTTGCCATCTTTACTATTAGAGACAGACTTTGTTCGTGAATTCTTAATGCCTGAAACTAAAATAACAGATGATTATCAGTTTAATCCTTGCGAATGTTTCTGGTGTAATAAACTAGAATATCCTCTTCTATATAATCTAGATGGTGATAAGTACTGGTTTGAAATTCCACGTTGTGGTACTGTAACTATCAAAGAATCATATCCTAATCGCAAAAAAGTATTTAGAACAGATGATGAATATGATGAAATTAAATCCAAACCAGCCGTGGTAATTAGTGATCCATTAGAAAGATTTATTTCTACACTTAATGCATATCTAACTCCAAAACAACGATACTATCATTACGGTAAAGATATGTTTGAAGCATTTAGTGTTGATCTGGATGAATGCACTAAAGAAGAAAAAGTTGAATTGTTCTTTAGAAATATTCACAAAATGGTTACTTTACATCAAGTGCATCACTTCCATCCACAAACTAGATTTATTGACACTAATAAGTTTAAGAAGTTTACTGTGGTAAAACGTGAAGAAATAAATTCTTTCTTTGGTACTCCTAAGCATATGAATGAAACTGTGAAAGATATTACCATTGAAGATTTATCACCTGAACAAATTGAGTTTGTTAAACGAATTTATAAGAGTGATTACGAGTTTATTAAAAAGCACGGGTAAACTATGCCTAAGACTAAAATAAATGAAAGATCATTTGAGCTCCTTCAACTAGAAATGAAGGAGCTCAACAAAGATCTCAATGCTATGATACAAGAAAACGACGCATTACGCAATCAAAATATGATGCTTCTGGATTCTCTGGAAGCATTAACTGAAGACCAAAGTTACTGGTCTGAAGATGCATTACGTACCGGTATCGTTTTTAGATTAAAAAACGTTTTAAATCAAATTAAGCAAAATAATGGTTGACACTTATTCTCATTAATGTATAATAGATTTATGCAATTAAGGAATGAGTAAATGAAAAAACTAATTGTTTCCACCATAGCTAGCACTGCACTCCTTGTTGGAGTTGTAGTACCGTTGCATGCACAGAACAGCGAATACTACTATTCTGAAGAAGAGCATAAGTGCTTAGCTATGAATATCTATTATGAGGCTCGTGGTAGTAATGTAGCTGATAAAGTAGCTGTTGCTGACGTAGTTCTCAATCGAGTAAATGATACTCGTTATCCTAATTCTATTTGCGAAGTAGTTCATCAAGGTGAGAAAAAACCATCTTGGAAAGATCCAAATAAGATGGTTATGGTTCGCAATCGTTGTCAGTTCTCTTGGTACTGTGATGGAAAAGCTGATAATCCACAAGATATGGATCGTTGGTACGAAGCTCAGGCATTGGCTTGGAATGTTCTTGACGGTAAATATCGTGGAATCACAGAAGGTGCAACGCACTATCATGCTACATATGTAGAGCCAAAATGGGCTTCATCTCTTCAATTGGTAGGTCGTATCGGTGCACATATTTTTTACCGTTGGGATTGACATTTCTTTCAAACAATGTTAGTATAATCTATATTAATCAAAAAGAGGATAAACTATGTCTGATGAACGTTATGTAGTAGTCACCGCAATTTCTCAACATCGTATGCGTTACTGTGTACCTGTAAGTGAACTGCAAAAACTCAACACAGATATTGATATTGCTAATAACCCAAAGATGCAAGTTGAATGGGCCAATGACTGTGTAACTATGGAAGATGTTGAAGAATTTTCTCAGCACTATATTGGTGAACAGATTATCGACACATTTATTGTAGATGAAGAACGTATGCTTCTAATGTTTGATCGCGATAACGATTACTTAGCTGATTGGCCGCGTGAACAAAAGATTGACAAAGTTCATAATTGGAAAGCATCTTGGAAAAAAGGTAAGTAATATGTACACACCAGATAGTTGGGCACTTGTAAAAATTAATGGTGCTGATCCGCATTACCGCATTTTTGGATCATGGTCAGGTGGATATTTAGATGGTGATTCTTGGAGACTCAATAGCGGAGTTACTAAGGTTACTGAAGATGAAACACATTATTTTTTTGAAGGATATAGCGGCTCAACTTATTGTTGTAATAAACTATCGTATGGTGTTAAATCACCTCATAATTTTGGAGTACTTGAATCCTACTGCGAGAAATCAAAAGATACAATGGAGTACTTCAAAGAAATGCCTGATATAATGAGTATAGATTGGATTATCTAGATGGAAAAATTCAACTTACTTGTAGCTGGTTATGGGTTTGTCGGTCAAGCACATGCTCAAGCTCTACAATGTTCTGAAACTGAAATAAATATCTATGATCCTGCAAAAGGATACATTAGATTCCCCGATAAGGTAGATGCAGCAATTATTGCAGTAGCTACACCTCAAGCAGAAGATGGTTCATGTTATATGGATAATGTCTTCGAAGTAATAGAAAAATGTCCATCTTCTATTCCAATTCTAATTAAAAGCACTATTAGTTTAGAAGGCTGGCGTGAAATACAAAGTAGATTTAGAAATAAAAATATTTCGTTTTCTCCAGAATATTTAAGAGCTGCACACGCTTTTAAAGATTTCGAAAAACAAACTAATATTCGTATTGGCGGTGGTGATGTTCTTTTTTGGCAAACATTCTTAGGAAAATATCTTGGTATTATTGTGCATCAAGAAGATCCTGAATGTTTGATTTTGGCTAAATACTTTCGTAACAGCTTTTTAGCTACAAAAGTTGCATTCTTCAACCAAATATACGATCTATGTAGAGAAGCTGGAGTTGATTCAATTGAAACATGTATATTGGTTGCTGAAGATGAAAGAATTGGAAGTAGTCATAGTATAATAAAACGCGAGCGCGGATTTGGTGGTCATTGTTTTCCAAAAGATACATCTGCCATTGTTAAAACAGCTGAGTTGTTTGGATACGATCTTTCAATTATTAAAGAAGCCATTGAATATAATGATAGGATTAGAAAATGAAAGTAGGTATTACATTTAGTACATTTGATCTTTTGCATGCTGGACATATTCAAATGTTGCGCGAAGCAAAAGAGCAATGTGATTATCTTATTTGTGGTTTGCAACTAGATCCTAGTGTAGATCGTCCAGAAAAGAATAAACCAGTTCAAACAATAGTAGAACGTTACACTCAGCTTGCAGGTGTAAAGTATGTCGATGAAATAATTCCTTATGCGACTGAAAAAGACGTTGAAGATATATTGACAATGTATCATATTGATGTTAGAATTTTAGGAGACGAATATAAAGAGAAAGATTTCACTGGTAAGGATATTTGCAAAAAGCGAGGAATACTGCTATACTTCAACAAGCGTGATCACAGATTCAGCAGTAGTGACTTGCGTAAACGTGTAGCAGAGAGGGAATCGTAATGGCTGACCGTATACCTTTAACTGACAAAGAAATGGTTGATATGCTTCACAAAATGGCCACAGAAGTAGCCAGCCGTGATAAGCTACTAAGAGATGATCTCAATCAAATTGCAGATCGTCTGCGTGATTTAACTGCTAAAGCTGAAATTCGTCGTCATTGGTGTGGTCATGAGTAGAAATAAATTCATATTCGATGTTGATGGTACACTAACTCCAAGTCGTGGAAAAATTGATCCAGACTTTAAAGCTTGGTTTAATACGTTCTGTTTGGTGAATGAAGTTTACTTAGTCTCGGGTAGTGATAAGTCTAAAACTGTAGAACAGATTACAGAACCAACATTTGATCTTTGTAAAAGAGTTTACAATTGTTCTGGCTCTGAAGTTTGGGAAGGCAAAAAACTAGTTCGAAAAAGAGAATGGAAGCCTAATCAAGAACTTATTCAACTATTAAAAGATTGCTTAGATAAAAGTGATTTTGCTTTAAGAACTGGTAATCATATAGAATACAGAACGGGTTGTTTAAACTTTTCTGTTGTAGGTAGAAATGCTACTTCTTTACAACGAAAAGAATATATTAAATATGATTCATTGTACAATGAAAGAAAATTAATAGCTAAACATATAAACTCACTTTATGATGATATTACTGCTACAGTTGGTGGCGAAACCGGAATAGACATTCATCCCGCTGGTTATGACAAAAGTCAAATTATGCTTGATTTTTGGATTGATGATAATGTTATATTCTTCGGTGATAAGATGGATCCGGATGGTAATGATTATCCGTTGAAGATAGCCAATTTGTCCGGTACAAACCATTACGTATCAGATTGGCGACACACGTGGGAGCTTTTGAGAGATTATGTATAACGAATATCATTTACTAGCCGTTGCCATTGTATTTACAATCGTTGGCATGAAATGGGTACCAGTTGAAAGAATTGTAAACGCGACTATTGACACTTTAATAAAAGAAGGATATATTAAGACTAAAGGCGAAGGTGATGAAATGATCCTTCTTAAACATTGGGAGAAATAATATGGAAGTATTCATTGGGCCATATCCTGAAGGCGAAGAACCTAGAGACGTTCGCATTAAAATAGAGAAACACGATACTTGGAATATGGATCATACTCTTGCTTTGTTGATTCTTCCAATGCTTAAGCAGCTCAAAGAAACCAAACAAGGCGCACCTCATGTTGATAATGAAGATGTACCTGAAGAACTTCGTATGCCTGATGGTTGGTACGAAGAAAAGTATTCTCGTAACGGAGAAACGGATCCTAACTTTTTTAAACGTTGGGATTGGGTAATGGACGAAATGATTTGGTCATTTGCACATGAAGTTGACGATGATTGGGAGGATCAATTCTATACCGAAGAAGGTATGTACGCTACAGTAAAAGAAATTAAATTTAAGGGTGTTGGTCCCGCTCAACTTCGTTTGTTCGAAGATGAAGATGGTTCAATGGAAGATTATGAATATTATGAAATGGAACGCTCAGAGAAAGCTTCTCATTTCGACAAAGAAGGTTACATTAACTATACAAAACGGATTGCAAATGGTTTTAGACTATTTGGAAAATACTACCAATCTTTATGGGATTAATAGGGAATTATATGAATAATAGAAAAAGTGATTTGATTGATATTTTCGCACCTTCAGCTAAACAAGATGATCGTGTCTATTCTCGTCCAGCACTAAATGTGCATGAACTTTATTTATCAGGTAATATCGAATCATCTGATAACTATATTGCTTGGTATGATATTATTCGCCACGCTACTGCAAACGATGTCATTAAAATTTATATTAACTCTTACGGTGGTGACATGTTTGCCGCTATTCAATTCCTACGAGTACTTAATGATTCACAAGCTACAGTTATTGTATCAGTAGAAGGTGCTTGTATGTCTGCGGCGACGATGATCTTCATGTGTGCAGATCAAATAGAAGTTTCAAACCATTCGATGTTTATGTTCCACAATTACTCTGGTGGTACTATTGGTAAAGGTGGTGAAATGTTCGAACAACTACGACATGAACGTGAATGGTCTGAAAAGTTGCTTCGTGAAGTATACACTGACTTCTTAACAGAAAAAGAAATCCAATCAATGCTAGATAATAAAGATCTTTGGATGGACGGAGATGAAGTAGTTAAACGACTTAACAAAAAAATCAAAAAAACTAAACGCAACGCTAAAGCGCAAGCAGCAGAGGAGTTTTTAGAAGAATGATAACGATATATGGTAAACCTTCTTGTGGATACTGTAATCAAGCAAAACAGCTTGTAAAGTCTATGAAGATGGAATACGAATATAAAGATATCTCTCTTAATCAATATCGTACGGAGCTCCTTGAGCGAGCTCCTCACGCTAAGACTGTTCCACAAATTTGGTGGGGTAATCGTTATATCGGCGGATACGATAAGCTAGTACGTGAAATAGAAGACACTGCCGGTGGTTACGGAGAATCAGGTTTTTAGAAAAAACTGTTGACATTACCTTTCGTTTTGAATAGAATAGTTCTATCAAATGTGGAGGATATATTATGACAATGCATATGATTAAAGGTGTTCAGGTTCATGGTTCTTCTAAAAAGAAGAAAAAGGCTAGTGCTCCAACTCAGTCTGACATGAAACGAATGGAAACAGAATGGCGTCAGTACAACAAGCGTATGCGTCAATCGCATAATCATAAAGCACAATTTGATACTCTTGAAGATTATATTGCATACACAAAAGGCCAGTATAAGCCTAAACGCAAAAAATCTGAGTTTAAGGAATACAAGCCATCTGGCACTTACACCCGTGAAACTAAGCACTATCCAAGTCTAAGTGCGATGGCTTCTCCTAACTCTTGCGCTAAAAAAGAAAGTATGCAATACACAGGTGATCTAATCGTTGGTATTGGTACTATGCATAAATCAAATGCTATACCTATTATGAGAGATACGGATCAAGCAAAAGAAATTGCTACAATGCGTAGAAATTAATTTACAAAGAGGGTTTACATCAGCCCTCTTTTAATTTATAATTTGTACATCTTAAATCAATTGGAATATTTGCTATGATCGAATCTGAATTCAAGCCAATGTTTACTCCATACGAAATGATGGAATTAGGTATCTTTGACGGTTCATATTATGGTGAAGGTACTGAAGTAACTCTTCGTGATTTTGAAAACCATCCTACGATAACCAAAACCAATCTATTCATGGAAGGTGCTTCTCAGCCCCTAGAAGTATGGCAGAAAGCTGGCTGGATTAAAGAACATGATCCTATGGGTTGGTTCCAATGGTATGTTAGATACTACCACGGTCGTCGTATCGAGGGCTACGATGAGTGGCAAATAAAGCGATGGAAATCATTTGTTGCCCGTCATGGTGCTCAAGTTCGTAAAAATGGCAATGGCGATATGACTAAACGTCGTAAGCAGCGTCAGGCACTTCTTCACTGGGGTGCTGATCCAATTCCAGATGTTGATGTTATAGATAAAGTCTCATACTTAAAAGGTCTTAAATAATGGATTTAAAATTTACTACAGCAGGTGAGTACGTACAAATGCAGGTTGATATTTCAAGTGAAGAAATCTATAAACGCGATTCAACGGGTAAAATACGTGTATGGTGGTATGATGTAGGTACTGATACTCAGGAGTGGGCATGGCGTATCAATTCTGGTATTAAAGACGGTAAGATCGTAACTTCTGAATGGAAGTATGTTGAGCAAAAGAATGTCGGTAAAACAAATGAAACATCTTTACAAGAACAGGCAAATCTTGAAGCTCACGCTGAAATGAAGAAAAAGCTAGAACGTGGTTAC